>JAEEGJ010002469.1_pt1 | contig 94755 bp, 92 predicted proteins | sample 8958761 | NCBI WGS metagenome assembly JAEEGJ01 (sample SAMN16246546, study PRJNA631951) | gut metagenome | biome: gut microbiome; feature: rumen; material: RS-attached | host: Bos | place: Iran: Karaj | collected 2018-10 | reverse complement strand
AGAATGTTCTCCACGATAGATACTCACGACTTTGAAACGAAGGTAAATCAGGCTGTCAAATTTTTACAGGGCGGCGATAAACTCAAGGTTTCGGTTAGATTCCGTAAAAGAGCTATTGCACATCCCGAACTTGGAAGCGAACTGCTTGATCGCTTCAAGGAAGCAGTTTCTGAGGCAGGCACTGTGGATAAGCCGGCTAAAATGGAGGGACGCAGCATAGTTATGTTCGTTTCCCCTAAAGCCGCTAAGTAAGGAGGATCATATAATGGCAAAGGTAAAGGTTAAAACTCACTCGGGCGCTAAGAAGCGTTTTAAGATTACAGGAAGCGGTAAGGTAAAGTATCAGCACACCAACAAGAGACACAGACTTACTCAGAAGGACACAAAGCGCAAGAGAATCGCTCGTAACGCCGGTGTTGCTGATTGCACAAACGCACCTACTATCAAGAAGCTCGTTCCCTATATGTAATCAGAGGCGGAATACAGTTCCGTACAGCATGAGCTAATTCCCGTAATTTTAATTTTGGAGGTAAAAGACTATGGCACGTATTAAAGGTGCAATGATGACTCGTAAGAGAAGAAACAAGACTTTAAAGCTTGCTAAGGGCTACTGGGGCTCTAAGAGCAAACACTTCAAGATGGCCAAGCAGGCTGTAATGAAGTCAGGTAACTATGCATACATCGGAAGAAAGCAGAAGAAGAGACAGTTCAGACAGCTCTGGATCACAAGAATCTCAGCAGCTGCAAAGCTCAACGGCATGAACTACTCAACATTCATGAACGGCTGCAAGAAGGCTGGCATCTCTCTCAACAGAAAGATGCTCTCCGAGATCGCTATCAACGATGCAGCAGGCTTCACAGCAATTGCTGACAAAGCAAAGGCTGCTCTTTAATTCATATAATAAACACGCTTCTTAATTACGTTAAGAGCGTGTTTTTGTTAATCCTCGGATTCATAATGCGTAATTTGCAGCAATGGCTGCGGTTACGCATTACGAATAAATACAGGCGGTGTTGTGCTGTTGGAAAACATCATCACTTCAAAAGATAATCCTACTGTCAAGCTGTATCAGAAGCTTTCTTCTTCAAAAAAAGAAAGACTTCAGTACGGCTTATTCGTGTTGGAGGGGCTCAGGATAGTTGAGGACGCTCTCCGTGAGGAAAGCGGCATTACACAGCTCATTCTTACACGGAAAGCGCAGGAGCGCTTCGGTGAGGAGATTTTACAGGCTGATTTGAGGAGCACAAGAACTATTGTCATTTCAAATGAGCTTGGAAATAAGATCGCGTCCACAGATACCACACAGGGAGTATTTGCAATGTGCAGGATACCTGTGCAGCGAAGCGTCAGCAGCATAATGAAAAGCGGCGGAAAGTATCTGGTGCTTTTCGGAGTCCAGGATCCGGGAAATGCCGGCATGATGATAAGGACTGCGGACGCTCTCGGTATTGACGGAGTGATACTTTCAGGAAGCTGCGATCTTTACAGCCCTAAGGTGATACGTTCTACCATGGGTTCTGTATTCAGAATGAAGACAGCAGTTGAAAATGACGCAGGCGTCCTTTTCACTGAACTGGAAGAAGCAGGCGCGGTAACATCGGCAGCTGTCATAGACAAGGACGCAGTACCTGTTACTGAGTGCAGCTTTGAGGGTACCCAGGCTGTGTTCATCGGCAACGAGGGCAACGGACTTCCCGGCGATATCGCGGAGCGCTGCACAAGGCGGGTCATAATCCCTATGCATGGCAGCATAAACTCTCTCAACGCAGCAATGGCTGCCGGGATACTAATGTGGGAGCTTAGCAGGTAATACACTCATTCCGCGGCAGGAGGTGCTGTAATGGAAGAAAGACGGGACAAGATAAACTACTACCTTGATATAGCTGAAAAGGTGTCGGAAAGATGTACCTGCCTCAGAAGACACTACGGCGCTGTTATCGTAAAGAATGATGAGATAGTTTCAACGGGCTATGTGGGAGCGCCGAGAGGAAGAGCCAACTGCTCCGACCTTGGCTACTGCATAAGAGCAAAACTTGATATCCCCCGCGGTGAGAGGTACGAGCTGTGCAGGAGCGTTCACGCTGAGGCGAATGCCATAATATCCGCACCGAGAGAAAGAATGCTGGATTCGACACTTTTCCTTGTTGGAAAGGAAGCAGCTGACGGTACATACATTGAAAAAGCCAACAGCTGTTCAATGTGCAAAAGACTTATAATCAACGCAGGTATAGACAAGGTCATCGTAAGAGATGACAAGGAGAACTACAGGATAATATCCGTCGGCGAATGGATTGATAATGACGAATCACTTGACGGAACAAGGGGATATTGACATTATATTATACTTTTATAAAACAAAGGGGGCTTTGCTATGGACGAGTTAAAATACTGGCTGTGGCTGAATATGGTATTCGGCACAGGAAATCATCGTATCTGGGAAGTAATAAACTTCTTCCGCACGGCTGAAAAGGCGTACCTTGCACTGAACGAGGGAAGCACCATGGTCAGCCTCAGTGAAAATGAGAATAAAAATGTACATAGTGTGCCGCTGCACAATGCAGAGGTATTTCTTGATAACTGCGCAAAGCGTGGGATAGGGGTAATATGCTGTAAAAGCCCTGAGTATCCTTCGCAGCTGAAGCATATATACAATCCGCCGTCAGTTATATATTACAAGGGCAATATCTCATGCCTGAGGAGCGAGCTTACCGTCACGGCGGTAGGAACTCGAAAGGCGGACGTGTACAGCCTGAAAGCGGCAAAGGAGGTATGTTCAGAGCTTTCGGCACGAGGGGCTGTCATAATAAGCGGCTTCGCCGTAGGTATAGACCTTGCCTGTAGTATGGCTGCGGCTGAGATGGGCAGACCAACTGCCTGCGTCATGGGCTGCGGAGTCGATGTGGATTATCCTAAGCAGAACTTCGCTTACAGGGATACCATACTTGCGGCGGGAGGAGTTTTTATATCGGAGTTCCCGCCGGGGACACAGCCTTATTCCGCAAACTTTCCCAAGCGGAACAGGGTGCTTGCAGCTCTCGGCAAGGCTGCTGTGGTATTTCAGGCAGGCTTGAAGAGCGGTTCACTGATAACTGCCAACCTTGCTGCTGCGCAGGGCAGAGAAGTTCTGTGTCTGCCGCCTGCTGATATTTTCAGCGGTGAATATTCAGGCAATATAAAGCTGCTCCGCGACGGAGCGATACCTATGTATGACGCTTCCGACGTAATGGACTGCATAATCGGCAGAAAAGAACAGCTTTCCGCTGCATATACGACAAAAACGCTGCCTTCCGCTTATACTCCGGATGATGAGGAGTTTATAACCGAAGCAATGTATGAACTTAACAATATACCTGCCGGTCAGGAAAAGCCCTCCCGTGAAGCTGTGAAAACTGAGCTCACGAATGATCTTTCCGAGCGGCAGACGCAAATAGCGGAGGCACTTGAAAATGGTGCTCTTCACGCAGATGAGCTTGCTCAGAGACTTGAGCTTGACACGTCAGAGCTGATGACCGAGCTCACAGAGCTTGAGATATTCGGCATTGTCCGTTCATTGCCGGGCAAAATGTTTGAACTTATAAGATAAGGGGATAATCCGATGTCAGATTTAGTTATAGTAGAGTCGCCTGCAAAGGCAAAAACTATTCAGAAATATCTTGGAACAGGATATGAGGTCATCGCTTCGATGGGTCATGTCCGCGACCTTCCGAAATCAAAGATGGGCGTTGACAAGGATAACGACTTCAAGCCGCAGTATACTGATATGAAGGGCAAGGAGGACGTTATCAGAGAGCTGAAAAAACGCGCCAAGAAGTGCGATAAAGTATATCTCGCTACCGACCCTGACCGTGAGGGAGAGGCTATATCATGGCATATAGCGCAGATGCTGAAGCTCGATATGAACGACAACAACCGTGTTGCCTTCAACGAGATCACCAAAACGGGCGTAAAGAACGGTATGAGCAATCCTCATAAGATCGACGTTGATCTTGTGAACGCTCAGCAGGCAAGACGTATCCTTGACAGACTTGTGGGCTACGAGCTCAGTCCTTTCCTCTGGAAAAAAGTCAAGAGAGGCTTGTCCGCAGGAAGAGTGCAGTCTGTGGCTGTACGTCTTGTAGTTGACCGTGAGAACGAGATAAGAGCATTCGTACCCAGGGAGTACTGGTCCATCGACGCGAAGTTCACAGCTCCGTCGTCAAGGAAGGTATTTGACGCAGCACTTGTTGCTGTTGACGGCGAAAAGCTTGAGATAGCCAATCAGGCTGAAGCAGACGATCTGCTCAGAAGGCTTGAAGGCGCCGAGTATACAGTGACATCCGTCAAGAAGCGTGTCACAAAGAAACAGCCTGCACCTCCCTTCATCACATCTACTCTCCAGCAGGAGGCTTCACGAAAGCTCAGCTTCAGTGCGAAGCGCACAATGAAAGCGGCGCAGGAGCTTTACGAAGGTGTCGATGTACAGGGAGTGGGCGCAGTAGGTCTTATCACTTACATGAGAACCGACAGCCTTCGTATATCCGATGAGGCAAAGAAGGCTGCCGCAGAGTATATAGGCACGGTTTACGGCAGCGATTACCTGCCGCCGGAGCCGAGAAGCTTCAAGACAAAGAGCAACGCTCAGGACGCTCATGAAGCTATACGTCCTTCAACTCCGGAGCTTACTCCGGAAAGGGTAAAGTCCAGCCTCAGTGCGGATCAGTACAAGCTGTACAAGCTGATATGGGAGCGCTTTATCGCAAGTCAGATGGCAAACGCTCTCCTTGATACTGTCTCGGCTGATATTGAGGCAAACGGCTGCACATTCAGGGCTTCAGGCTATTCCATAAAGTTTGACGGCTTTATGGCGCTGTATGTTGAGTCCACGGACTCTGAGGACGGAGCTAAGAAAATGCTGCCTGATCTCAAAGCCGACGATAAGCTGAAGCTGAAATCCATATCCGGAAATCAGCACTTCACACAGCCTCCTCCGCGCTATACGGAAGCATCTCTTATCAAGGCTCTTGAAGAAAACGGAATAGGCAGACCAAGTACCTATGCCCCTACAATTACAACTATCACATCGCGCCGTTATGTGGAGCATGAGGGCAAGGCGCTGAAGCCTACAAACCTTGGCGAAGTCATAACCGAGCTTATGAAGGATCACTTCAAAAAGATAGTTGACGCAAAGTTCACTGCCGAAATGGAAAACAACCTCGATGAAGTCGAGCACGGCGAAAAGAACTGGGTCAGCACTCTCCGCGAGTTCTACGACGATTTCTCAAAGACTCTGAAACAGGCTGAGGAAGCTATGGACGGCAAGCGCGTAAAGGTCCCCGACGAGGAGACTGACGTTGTATGCGAGCTCTGCGGAAGAAATATGGTAATAAAGTACAGCAAGTACGGAAAATTCCTTGCCTGCCCCGGTTTCCCGGAGTGCAAGAACACCAAGAAGATAGTTACCGAGACAGACGGAAGCTGTCCGCGCTGCGGAAAGAAGATGCTGCTGAAAAAGTCCAAGAAGGGCAGGAGCTTCTACGGCTGCGAGGGCTTCCCGGAGTGCAGCTTCATGACATGGAACGTACCGACATCGGAGCTCTGTCCTCAGTGCGGCAAGACACTGTTTATGAAGGGCGGAAAATCCGGAAAGCTCGTCTGTGAGACAGATGGCTGCGGCTACGAAAGAGAGCTGAAAAAATGAGTGCGGTCATAAGTGTTATCGGCGCAGGACTTGCAGGCTGTGAAGCCGCATGGGCTGCTGCGGAAGCCGGTATAAACGTAAGGCTTTATGAAATGAAGCCGGAAAAGTTTTCGCCGGCGCATAAATACGGCGGCTTTGCGGAGCTGGTATGCTCTAATTCGCTCAAAGCTGCAAGACTTGAATCTGCTGCCGGACTTCTGAAACACGAAATGGAAATGCTCGGCTCACTAACAGTTCCATGCGCAAAGGAGAATGCCGTTGAGGCAGGTGGAGCTCTTGCGGTAGACCGTGAGAAGTTCTCCGACGCGGTTACGGAGAAGATAAAAAGCCACCCTCTTATCAAGGTTATCGGCGGCGAGGTCACAGAGCTGCCGGAGGGTACGGTGATAATAGCCACAGGTCCACTCACTCAGGGGGCAATGGCTGATATAATAAAGGAGCTCTGCGGCGAGGGGCTCAGCTTTTATGACGCTGCCGCTCCTATTGTGACTGCGGAGAGCGTAGATATGGAAAAGGCGTTCTTTGCTTCACGCTATGACAGAGGAGACGCGGATTATGTGAACTGCCCCATGAACAAGGAAGAGTACCTTGCGTTCTACAATGCGCTCATTGCTGCCGAGAAGGTGCAGCTCAAGGACTTCGAGACCCACCCATTCAGCGTTTATGAGGGCTGTATGCCTATAGAGGAGCTTGCTTTGCGTGGAGTTGATACTATGCGCTTCGGTCCCATGAAGCCTGTAGGTATCGACGATCCGCGCACAGGCAGAAGGCCATATGCGGTAGTGCAGCTCAGGAAGGAGAACCGCGAGGGAACTCTCTTCAATCTTGTGGGCTTTCAGACGAATCTGAAATTCGGCGAGCAGAAGCGTGTATTCTCGATGATACCGGGACTTGAAAACGCCGAGTTCATGCGCTACGGCGTAATGCACAGGAATACCTTCATAAACAGTCCGGAGCTGCTCAGCAGCGATTTCTCCATGAGGAGCCGTCCGGAGATATATTTTGCAGGGCAGATAACCGGTGTTGAGGGCTATATGGAAAGTGCGGCAAGCGGTCTGATAGCAGGTATCGCCGCTGCAAGGAAAATAAAAGGACTTGAACCCATTCAGCTCCCTGCTGATACTATGACAGGAGCGCTGTCACGGTATGTCAGCGACCCGTTCAACAGCGGGAATTTCCAGCCAATGGGGGCGAATATGGGTATACTTCCCGATATCGGCGTAAGGATAAAGGATAAAAAGGAACGCTACGGCGCTTATGCGGAACGTGCGGTCAGGTCGCTGAGAGGAGAGCTGGATAGAATTGGCAGTAAAGGTAATAGTTGACGCTTTCGGAGGAGACAATGCTCCTCTGGAAGTTATAAAGGGCTGCGAAAGGGCAGTCCGGGAGCTCGGCGTTAGCATAGTCCTTACAGGCAGAGAGTCTGAGATAAGGAGCTGCGCCGAAAAGAACGGTCTCAGCCTTGACGGTATCGAGATAGTTCATACCGATGATGTTTTTGATATACATGAAGAACCGAAGGAGATAATCAAGTCAGGAAAGAATTCCTCTATGGCTGTAGGTCTCGGACTTCTTGCAGAGGGCAGGGGCGATGCCTTCGTTTCCGCTGGAAGTACGGGAGCTCTTGTTATGGGTGCTACCTTCATCGTCAAGCGTATCAAAGGCATTAAACGGATAGCGCCTTCACCTGTTATGCCGGCGGATAAGGGCAGCTTCGTGCTTGTGGACGCAGGTGCGAACACAGAGTGTCGCCCTGAGATGTTGGTGCAGTTCGCAATAATGGGAAGCGCTTACATGGAAAAAGTAATGGGAATAGATGACCCTAAGGTCGCCCTGCTGAATATCGGTTCTGAGGAGACAAAGGGCAGGGAGCTTGAAATAGAAGCATACAAGCTGCTTGAAAAGTCAGGGCTGAACTTCGTGGGCAATATCGAGGCAAGGGATATGCCCAAGGGCGAGGTGCAGGTCGTCGTTACCGACGGCTTTACCGGAAATATAGCTTTGAAACTTTATGAAGGAATGGGCAGCTTTTTCTCCAAAAAGGTAAAATGGCTCTACTCCGGAGCAGGAAAGCTCGGAGCTCTGCTTTCTTACAAAAAGATTCAGACGTTCCGCAAGCAGATGGATTATAAGGAAGTGGGCGGCTCGGCGCTTCTCGGTGTCAAGAAGCCGGTCATAAAAGCTCACGGAAGCTCTGACGGTACGGCGTTCTTCAACGCTGTCAGGCAGGCAAAGCGCTGTGTTGAGGGTAATGTCACAGGCGTTATAGAGAGCTTTGTGTCCGGTATGGAGCTTGCGGACAAGGAGTGATACTATGGAAGAACTTGAAAGATTTGAGGAAATAATCGGATATAAATTCAAGGATATACAGCTGCTGAAGCAGGCGCTTTCCCATTCGTCCTATGCAAACGAGAAGAAGCGCCCCAACGGCAGCAATGAGCGCCTCGAATTTCTCGGCGACAGCGTCCTTTCGATAGTTGTATCTGATTTCTTATATAAAAACCTCAATGTCGCAGAGGGGGAGCTCACAAAAATGAGAGCCTCGCTTGTATGCGAGAAGTCACTGCATATATTTGCGCAGCAGATAGAGCTGGGAAGGTTTCTCCGTCTCGGCAAGGGTGAGGAAAATACCGGAGGCAGAGAGCGTCCCTCAATACTTGCGGACGCTTTTGAGGCAGTTATAGCCGCAATATACCTTGACGGCGGAATGGAGCCTGTATCGAAGCATATCCTGCGCTTCATGCCAAAGGATATCCGCCATGCAAAGAAGCCGGTATTCAATGATTTCAAAACTGTCCTGCAGGAAGTAGTACAGAAGAATCCGGAAGAAAAGGTGGAATATGTGCTTATCGGCGAGGAGGGCCCCGACCACAACAAGCGCTTTGTTGTGGAGGTGTGCCTTAACGATCAGGTCATAGGCAAGGGCACCGGTAAGAGCAAAAAGGAAGCCGAGCAGCTTGCTGCTAAGGAAGCTCTTGAGCTGATGGGCTATGAAGCACAGTAACATATCTATATTCGTTCCGCATATCGGCTGTCCTCATCTGTGCAGCTTCTGCGACCAGCGTACAATAAGCGGCGCGCAGCACGCTCCTACAGGGGACGAGGTCAGGGAGATATGCCGAAAAGCGCTCAGTGAAGTGAAGGAGCCGGAAAATGCGGAGATAGCCTTTTTCGGCGGCAGCTTTACCGCGGTCCCTCATGATTATATGCTGGAGCTCCTGTGTGCGGCTCATGAGTTCGTGGGCGAGGGAAAGTTCAGAGGGATACGCTGCTCAACACGTCCCGACTGCATTGACCCTGAGGTACTGCAGCTTCTGAAGGGCTTCGGAGTTACGGCGATAGAGCTTGGCGCGCAGTCAATGGACGACGACGTCCTTGAACTGAACGAGCGCGGTCATACTTCGGCTGACGTTGAGAATGCCTGCGTACTCATACGCGCATTTGGTTTTGAACTGGGCTTGCAGATGATGATAGGTCTTTACGGCAGCACTCCGGAAAAGGAGTGGGCTTCTGTCGAAAGGATAGCTGCTCTGGCACCGGATACCGTAAGGATATACCCTGTCGTGGTGCTGAGAAATACAAGACTGGGAGAACTTCTTCTCTCAGGCGAGTATAAGCCGTTCAGCTTTGAAAAGGCTGTGGAGGTAGCATCTGCGGCTATGGTCATGTTTGAGGGCAGCGGCATAAGAGTGATAAAATGCGGTCTTCACGCTTCCGAATTTGTGGAGCAGGATATGGTGGGAGGCTTTTACCATCCTGCTTTCCGTGAGCTCTGCGAAGCCCTTATATACCGCCATAATATTGAATTCGTCCTGAAAAGTGAAAATGTGAGCGGCAGTGCCGTTATAGCAGTCAATGACAGATGTATCAGCAAGGCGGCAGGACAGAAGAGATCAAACATTGCCTTCTTTGAGGAGCGCGGTGTGAACATAAAGTTAGTGGGGGACAAAGATATCCCCAAGTATGAATGCGAACTGAGGAGGTGAGCGATTGTACCTTAAATCATTGGAAATACAGGGATTCAAGTCATTTCCTGATAAGATAAGCCTGACCTTCGACAAGGGACTTACCGCTGTTGTCGGTCCAAACGGAAGCGGAAAGAGCAATATAGGCGATTCTGTCCGCTGGGTGCTTGGAGAGCAGTCCACTAAAACTCTCCGCGGAAACAAGATGGAGGACGTAATTTTTTCAGGTACCGTTGCCAGAAAGCCTATGGGATTTGCCGCAGTTACGCTGAATATCGACAACCGTGACAATACTATACCGGACATCGGAGAAGAGATAGCGGTCACACGTAAGCTTTACCGCAGCGGTGAGAGCGAGTATCTCATAAACGGAAAGCCGTGCCGCCTGAAGGACATAAACGAGCTCTTCATGGACACAGGTCTCGGACGTGACGGATATTCCATTATCGGACAGGGAAGAATCGCGGAGATAGTAGGCGCCAAGAGCTCGGAACGCCGTGATATATTTGAGGAAGCGGCAGGCATCTCAAAGTTCAGATACAAAAAGCTGGAGGCTGAGCGAAAGCTTACAGCCGCACAGGAAAACCTTCTCCGCCTTACTGATATACTTGCTGAACTTGAAGGCAGAGTTGAGCCGCTGCGTATACAGTCGCAGAAGGCTGAGAAGTTCATAAAGCTTGCGGAGGAGCGCAAGAAGCTGGAGATATCCGTATGGGTCAGCCGTCTTGACGAGATGAAGCAGAAGCTTGACGAGCTGGACGGAAAAATACTGGTAAGCAAGAATGAATACGAGAATATCGAGAACGACATTCAGCGCGAGGAGCAGAAGATAGCCGACGGTATCAGAAAGATGCAGGAGAGCACCATGCGTGCCGACGAGCTCCGCAGAAAGATGCTGGAGGAGGAGCAGACCGCTTCCGATATGAAGTCGGGCATAGCAGTTCTCGAAAATGATATAAAGCACTGCAATGAGGCTGTTGAAGCCGCACAGAGGAATATCGACAACGCCGAGGAAGCCAAAAAGGCTCTCGAAAACGAGAGAGAGACAGTCCTTGATGGTCTTGCAGAGCTTGAAGAGCGCAAAAAAGCACTGGAGGCTGAGATAAAGGAAGCTGAGGAGAGCTTTGAGAAGGCTGAGGATGAAAGCTCAAAGCTGGGCGACTCGGTCGACAAGGCAGGCAGCGAGATAAACGGTATGTACATCAGACAGAGCGAGTACCGTTTTACCATAGAATCCTCAAAGTCCATGATACAGGAGCAGACGGAGCGCCTCAGCGCTCTCCGTGAGAGCAGCGGAAATCTCGGTAAAAAGCTTGAGGAGTACGATGCACAGGCTGCTTCAATAAAGGAGGAGTCCGAAAAGAACTCCGCAAGGGCTGAGGAGATACGCAACAGGCTCAGCGGACTTGAAAGGCTTTACAAGTCCCGCCGTGAGGGCTTCGAGCAGGCAAAGAACGACTTTGAGCGTGCGCTGTACGAGCTGAAAGACAAGCAGCAGCGCCGTAAGATACTCACCGACCTTGAAAACAATATGGAGGGCTTCGCAGGCAGTGTAAAGCAGGTGCTGAAGGCTTCAAAGCAGGGACGTATCGGCGGAGTGATGGGAACTGTCGCTCAGAATATCGGAGTTGAACCCGAATACGCCGTAGCTGTAGAAACAGCTCTCGGCGGAGCAATGCAGAATATAATCGTTGAGAATGAGGACATAGCCAAGCGCTGTATCCGATTCCTTAAAGAGCAGAAAGGCGGACGAGCCACATTCCTGCCAATAACCTCTGTAAAGGGCTACGAGCTCCGTGAGCAGGGGCTGGAAAGCTGCGAGGGCTTTGTCGCCAACGCTAACAAGATAGTGACCTACGATCCGAAGTTCAGCGGTATAATCGCTTCGCTGCTCGGACGTATAGTAATAGCCGAGGATATCGACACCGCAACTCTGATTGCAAAAAAGTACGGCTACAAGTTCAAGATAGTTACTCTCGACGGTCAGGTCATAAACGCAGGCGGTTCCTTTACCGGAGGCTCTGCGCAGCGCTCCGGAGGTATAATTACCAGAAAGAACGAGATAGACACCCTTGACGGCGAGATATCGAAGCTTGAATACGAGCGGGACGCTCTCCGCGAAAAGGCTGAAAAGCTCCGTGCGGAGTCTGAAAAGCTGCGTTATGATACGGAGGCTGCAAAGGAAGAGCAGACACAGTGCGAGGCGGAGCGCGTCCGTATAGGAGCAGAGCTTACAAGTCTTGATTCACTTTCCCAGCAGCTACGCACACAGTCCGAGGACTCCGGGAGGCTTATTTCGGAGACAGAGCAGCGCATTGCCGCAGCACGTCAGAATATAGCCGATTCTGAAAAGGGTCTGGCAGATACTGACGCGGAGATAAAGGCAGCCGAGGAGAAGCTGGCAGAGGGACAGGATATCCGTGAAAAGCTGAGATTACAGCGTGAGGAGTTGTCCGACAGGCTTTCAGAGCTTAAAATAAAGGGCATGGAGCTTGCAAAGGACGTTCAGGCGCAGGAGCTTGAGCTCTCACGTATCGACAGCAGGGAAGAAGAGCTTAAAAGCGGCGCAAAGCAGTTTGAGGAGGAGATATCCCGTCAGAAGGATATCATATCCCGGAAGGAGAACGAGATAGCTCAGCTGAAGCAGAAGCTTGCTGATTTCAAGGACAATACCGCTGTTTACAATGCAGAGATACAGCGCTGTCACGATACGCATACTGAGCAGAACCGTCTCGTCAACGAGATGCAGAACGGTCTCAAGGCAATAAACGAGACCAAGGAGAAGCTCTCCGCTGATGTTACACGTCTTGAAGAGCGCAGGGAGACAGTCTGCCGTGATACGGACAATATTATCAGGCAGCTCATGGAGGTCTACGAGCTTACACGCTCGGAGGCAGTACAGCTTGCGGAGAAGATAGAGGATATGAACGCGGCTCAGGCGGAGCTCACAACTATCAAGAACAAAATACGCGCCCTCGGAAGCGTAAATGTTGACGCTATCGAGGAGTACAAGGAGGTATCCGAGCGCTATCGCTTCATGTCGGAGCAGATAGCCGACGTACAGAAGTCAAAGGCAGAGCTTGAAAAGATAATAACCGATCTTACCTCTGAGATGTGCAGGATATTCTCCGAGAGCTTTGCGATAATAAATTCAAACTTCAAGAGCATTTTCGTGGAGCTTTTCGGCGGCGGAAAAGCGGAGCTCATACTCACAGACCCCGAAAACGTTCTGGAGTCGGGTATCGAGATAAGCGTAGCGCCTCCCGGAAAAGTCATAAAAAACCTGATCTCACTGTCGGGAGGAGAGCAGTCATTTGTAGCTATAGCGATATATTTTGCAATACTCAAACTGAGACCCGCTCCCTTCTGTATACTCGACGAGATAGACGCGGCACTTGATGAAGTAAACGTAAGGAAGTACGCTCAGTACCTGAAAAAATTCACCGATACTACCCAGTTTGTGCTGGTAACTCACAGAAGAAGCGCTATGGAGGAAGCAAACGTGCTCTACGGCGTCACCATGCAGGAGGACGGTATCTCAAAGCTTCTGAAGATGGAGCAGGTGGATTTCCAGGAAGACGTTGCGGACGTACAATAATATTTGTCACACTTTCGCAGCTTGCTGCGATATGAATAATGGAACCGGTTTGGAGGATATAAATGGGACTTTTTTCTAAAATTTCCAGCGGCCTGAAAAAGACCAAGGAGTTTCTTTTCGGCGGCATACAGCGAGTTCTCAACAAATTCACCGTAATTGACGAGGAGCTTTTTGACGAGCTTGAGGAACAGATGATAATGAGCGATATCGGAGTTGAGACCTCCGAGGAGATATGCGACAGGCTCCGGAAGAAGATCAAGGAGCGCGGTATCACCGATCCAAAGGAGATAATGGGACTTATCCATGAGGTCATCGCCGAGATAATGGGCGACGATACGGGACTTGACCTTACGGTATCTCCGGCGGTCATCATGGTCATAGGCGTAAACGGCGCAGGAAAGACCACGACTATCGGAAAGCTCTGTCACCAGCTGAAGCAGGAGGGCAGGAAAGTCCTTGTTGCTGCCGCAGATACCTTCCGTGCAGCTGCCATAGACCAGCTGGAGGTATGGACTCAGCGTGCAGGCGTTGATATAGTAAAGCACGCAGAGGGCTCTGATCCGGGAGCGGTAGTATATGACGCACTTGAAGCTGCAAAGGCGAGGGAGTGCGACGTAGTAGTCATAGATACTGCCGGACGTCTCCACAATAAGAAGAACCTTATGGAAGAGCTGAAAAAGATAAACCGCATCATCGACAGCAAGGCTGGAGATTGTTCAAGGGAGATACTTCTTGTCCTTGACGCAACAACAGGACAGAATGCGGTAAATCAGGCAAAGCTTTTCAGCGAGACAGCTCCCATTACGGGAATCGTACTCACAAAGCTTGACGGTACCGCAAAGGGCGGTATCGTTATCTCCATAAAGAACGAGCTCGGAATACCTGTAAAGCTCATAGGCGTAGGCGAAAAGATCGACGATCTCCAGCCCTTTGACAGCAATATGTTCGTTGACGCTCTCTTTACCTTCTCCGAAGAACCTGAGGAGGACGAAGAGGAAGAAGAGACAGAGGACTACACCGATGATAAAGATGAAGCCGATGATACGGCTGAGGTTGACGGCGTAAAGGGCTATTACAACGAGTACGGCGCATTCATTCCTTATGAGGAAGAGGAGAACGAGGAGTATGACGAGGAGTCAGAAGAAGAGTCCGAGGAGGAAGAGAGCGAGGAAGCTCCTGCCGTATACGAAGAGGAAGAAGAGCAGTCCTTCACCGAAGCTAATACCGAGTCTGAGGAAGAGTCTGAAGAAGCTGCGGACAGCAGCCTGACAGACGAAGAGAACGTGGACGACGAGGACGAATCAGACGAGGAGGAAGCCGAGCCAGAGCCTGAAAAGAAGAAAAAGAAGGGCTTCTTCAGCAGACTTTTCGGCAGAAAGGACGACGAAGATGATAACTAAGCTCGTTATGGCGACAAACAACGCCAACAAGCTCAGGGAGGCGCGGGAGATACTCGCTCCCCTCGGTATAGAGGTATTGTCACAGCGCGAAGCAGGCGCAAACTGCGATCCTGAGGAAAACGGTTCCACATTTGCGGAGAACGCTCTTATCAAGGCAAGAGCGGTATACGAAGCTGTAAAGCTCCCCACTATAGCTGACGACAGCGGTCTTTGTGTAGCGGCTCTTGACGGCAGACCGGGAGTATACTCTGCGAGATACGCTCCCGAAGGACAGCACTGTGCGAAGCTCCTTGAGGAGATGAAGGACGTTCCCGATGACAGGAGAACAGCTTCCTTTGAGTGCAGTATCGCTTATATTGACGATAAGGAAATAAAAGTTGTAGGCGGCGGCTGTATAGGACACATCGGCTATGAGCAGCGCGGAACCAACGGTTTCGGCTACGATCCCGTATTCATGGTGGGCGACCGTACAATGGCTGAGCTTACCGCCGATGAAAAGAACGAAATAAGCCACAGAGGTGCAGCGCTGAGAGGACTGTACAAGTATCTGAAAGAAAGATTTGGTGAATAATATGCTTACAAGCAAGCAGAGGGCATACCTGCGCGGTATAGCTTCAACTTATGAGACCATATATCAGGTAGGCAAGGGCGGCGTCACCGAGGCTATGTGCAGGGACATCGAGGCGGCTCTCACAAAGAGAGAGCTTATCAAGCTGAAAGTCCTTGACAACTCCGGCTGGACCGCAAGGGAAGCCGCCGACGCTATCGCAGAGCAGACAGGTGCTGATGTGGTACAGGTCATCGGCAATAAATTCGTGCTTTTCAAGCGCAACGAAAAGGAACCCGTAATAGAGAATATCCCAAAGGCTAAGTAAAGCTGTATCTTTCAGGAGGTGCGGTATGAAAGTCCTTATAATAAGCGGTACGGACAATAAGGGCTCGACCTACAGTATCGGGCGTATAGTTGCTGAAAAGATCACGTCATCGGAGAACATCAGTGAAGTGTTCCTGCCACGTGATTTTGACGAGTTCTGCTGCGGCTGCACAAACTGCTTCACAAAGAACGAGACCTTTTGTCCGCACTTTGCAAAGTTGAAGCCAATAACTGAGCTTATCGACTCTGCCGATGTGCTTATCCTTACATCACCTGTGTATGTTTATCACTGTACAGGACAGATGAAGGCATTACTGGATCATTACGGCTGGCGCTGGATGGTACACCGTCCAGACGGTAGAATGTTCAGCAAGCAGGCGGTAGTGGTTTCAACGGCTGCGGGAGCAGGTGTCAAGTCAACAATGAAGGATATGGCGGACAGCTGCTTCTTCTGGGGCATACCTCAGATTTACAGGCTTGGCAGACCGGTTGCGGCAACTGACTGGCAGAGTGTAAAGCCGGAGATAAAGGACAGTATCAGCGCAAAGGCTGACAGTATCGCAAAAAAGATACTGAAAAGACAGGGGAAAGTCCCTGTCGGCATAAAAACAAGGGTGTTTTTCAAGATAATGGGGCTTTTACAGAAAAAAGGCTGGAACAAGGCTGATATGGACTACTGGAAGGAAATGGGCTGGACAGGCTGCAAACGCCCGTGGAAATGAGGCTATGGATTACAACAGGAGGTGCATAATGAGGACAGGTATATACGGCGGAAGCTTCAATCCCGTACATAACGGACATATCCACCTTGCGGAGACAGCCGTAAAGGAATTCGTACTTGACAGACTGTACTTGGTACCCTCAAAAAAGTCTCCACACCGTTCTGTGGCCGAGTACGCTCCCGACGCTGACAGGCTTGAGATGCTGCGGCTCGCGGCACAGGTAAACGATAAGCTTTTTGTCAGCGATTACGAGATAAAAAGCGACCGTGTGAGCTATACTATATATACAGTTGAGCATTTCCGCAGGGAATTTCCTGAGGACGAACTGTTCCTGCTGGTAGGCAGCGATATGCTGCTCAGCTTTGATACGTGGCACCGTTTTGAAGAAATTCTCCGTAACGTAACTCTATGTGTGGTATCCCGTGAGAGAGGAGACCTTCCTGCGCTGAAGAAAAAGGCTGAGGAGCTTGGAAAATACGGTAAAATACTTGTTTCCGAGGCGCCTCCGACTGAGGTGTCCAGTACGGATGTAAGAAAAAAAATTGCAAAAAATGAGGATTTCACTTGCTATCTTAATGAAAATGTAGTACAATATATAAGGTCCAGGGGATTATATTCAGTTCGAGGTGAAGATGTTTTGCAGTATAACCCTGAAGATAAGAAGAAGATATTAAAATCGCGTCTGACCGTAAAAAGGTATACCCATTCGCTCAATGTGGCGGATGAGTGCATGAAGCTTGCGGAAAAGTACGGTGAAGATCCTGAAAAGGCATATTTTGCCGGACTGCTTCACGATATCTGCAAGGAACTGCCTGACGAGGAGCAGAGAGCCCTCGTCCTTGAAAGCGGTTATACCGTATGCCGGGAGGAAATGGAAACACGTTCCCTCCTGCATGGTATCGCAGGCGCATATTATATAAAAAAAGAATTCGGTATTGAGGACATAGATATCCTTAATTCCGTAAGATTCCATACAGTTGGCAGGGCAGGTATGTCCCGCCTTGAGGAGATAGTCTATATCGGCGACCTTATCTCCGCCGAGAGAGACTATAAGGATGTTGATAAAATGCGCAAGCTGGCATATACCGACCTGAATTCGGCAATGCTGGAAGCATTTGCGTTTTCCATGAAGTCTGTAATAAAAAAAGGCGGCGTGATACCGATATGTACCGTCGAGGGGTATAATTTTTATACAAGACTGCTTAAAGAAGAGAAAAAATAACGGCATTTTGGAAAGAGGAGTCAAATGAACCGAGAGGAACTTAACAAGGAGCTTAATAACAGCGCAGCAGGCGCCCGTAAACCGGTGAAGCCGCTGCGAAAGCTTAACAGAATAGATCAGAAACCTAAAATAATACCTGAATATCAGGGACTTCACGAATCACCGTCAATCGATATAAGCATAGGCGACGAGGAAAAAGACCGCATTCCCGAACAGCAGACATATCACGGACTGCACGAAAAGAGCATGGACAAACAGGATGATAATCAGATTTATGATGAAAATAAAAAAAGCGGTAAAAAGGATGTCATAATAAAAATAACGTCTGTTCTGCTGAGTATTGCGGCTATCATAACGCTTTGCCTGAATATGCCTATACTTTGGTATAAAAAGAGTGGTCAGCCCGATGAGAGAGTATCAATTCTTACTTATTTCAAGCGCTGGCAGCCTACTGTTGAGATCGAGGGCGAGCTCAATCTGCCAAAGATCGAACTCAATATCGATACAGATATCGTAACAGAGGACTTTACTGACGGACTTGATCTTCCGCAGCTTGTTGAAGGACAGTATACAGTGCTGTTCCTTGGCTTCGACGAAGAGCTTGAGAATACCGATGTAATATGGATATGTCAGTTCGATATCGCAGGCGGAAAGCTTCATATCCTTCAGGTGCCCCGCGACTGTTCGATGCTGTATTACACAAGCAATCCCACTACAAAAATGAACAGTGTTTACGCATGGGGCGACCCTGAGATAAGCAATATCCAGCGTGTCGTAAACTGCGTTCAGGATTGCTTCGGCATACCGATAGACGCATATATCACCACAGCCTGCTTTGATATCAGGGATATCGTTAATCTTGTAGGCGGAATCCCTATGACTATCGACAATGAGATCGTTTACGAGGCTGACAAGATAATACCTGCGGGAGATCCTGTTATTCTCAACGGCGATCAGGCAGAATGGTTCGTCCGCTTCCGTCATGACTGGTTACAGGGCGATATCGGACGTGTACAGAACCAGCGCCGTTTTATGAGAGCTGCTATGCAGAAGATGCTCAGCATTGTAAAGGACGAAGGAAAAATAAAGCTGAACAAATATCTCTATACTATCTACAAGAACAAGTGGATAGCAACTGATATGAGCATAGAGGATCTCAGCAAGCTTGCGGATTTCGGTTCTGTGCTTGAAATGGATAATGTAATGGTAACCATGGTTCCCGGTGAGGACGCGGACTATTATATCAACAATGAGGAATTTTACAGTATCTACTCTATCCACAAGAGAGCTACAATAGATATGCTCAACGAGTATTTCAGACCGTATCAGCGTCCGCTGCTCTATTCGGAGAGCAATATAGTTGAGTTCGTTGACGAGTACAATTACAGCTACAATGACTACGACGATACCGGTGCTACCTTCAAGGAGCTTGAAAAGGCTACCGAGCCGCCGCGTTCCACAGATTATTATTAAACCGGAGGAAAGGTGAAACGAATGACCGAGCAGGAAAAATTTGAACTTATCATAAAAACTCTTGACAGCAAAAGAGGCGAGGATATTCAGGCAATAAAGATATCCGATCTGACTATACTTGCCGATTACTTCGTTATAGTCAACGGTACCAGCAACACCCACGCAAGAACTCTCGCGGACGAGGTTGAGTTTGTGCTTTCGCAGAAGGGCATAGAACCTCAGCGCAGAGAGGCTGATACAGGAAATACATGGATAATACTTGACTACGCAGACATCATAGTTCATGTATTCTACAAGGATACAAGAAACTTCTACAAGCTGGAAGGCTTGTGGGCTGACGGTGAGCAGATGGATATAAGCGATTTCATCACCAAGGAGTAACATATGCAGACCAGCAATCCAAAGGGACGTATGATATGCGTTGCGATGAGCGTCTATTTCATAGCGAAGGCAGTGCTGAACATGATACTCAGCGGCAGCCTTGATTTCGTCGGTATATTTATAGCTGCCGGTCTTACAGTGATAATGCTCACCGGCATAAAGGGGCTGAATTATGTTGCGGCAGCTGTTCTTGCCGTTATAGCACTGATACATCTGCCGGACAACATATCAAATATCGGCTCAAACTGGATATATCTCATTGAGGGTATCATAGATATAGGCTGTGCGGTGCTGCTCTGCGTAAACAAGGACGTCAGGGAACATTTTTCAAAAACAATAACTATTAATAATTAAATAAATAAAGGAATGATATTATAATGAGCAGATATGATTTCACATCTGTTGAAGCCAAATGGCAGAAATACTGGGAAGAACACGAGACCTTCAAGACCAATGTGTGGGATTTCAGCAAGCCCAAGTTCTATGCGCTTGATATGTTCCCTTATCCTTCGGGAGTAGGTCTTCACGCAGGACATCCAGAGGGCTACACAGCTACGGATATAGTTTCACGTATGAAGCGTATGCAGGGTTATAATGTCCTTCACCCAATGGGCTACGATTCATTCGGTCTTCCTGCCGAGCAGTATGCCGTAAATACAGGCAATCATCCCAACGGCTTCACTCAGGAGAATATCAAGACCTTTTCAAAGCAGCTGAAAGAGCTGGGCTTTGACTATGACTGGTCAAAGATGATAGCAACATCTGATCCCGAATTCTATAAGTGGACTCAGTGGATCTTCAAGCAGCTCTATAAGGACGGCTACGCAAAGTACATAGATATGCCTGTAAACTGGTGCGAGGAGCTGGGAACGGTACTCTCCAACGACGAGGTCATCGACGGCAAATCAGAGCGCGGCGGTTTCCCTGTTGTAAGAAAGAACATGAAGCAGTGGGTAATAGATCAGCCTGCATTCGCTGAGAAGCTCCTTGAGGGACTTGACGAGATAGACTGGCCGGAGTCCACAAAGGCTATACAGCGTAACTGGATAGGCAAATCTACCGGCGTAGAGGTAGAATTTGATATAGTAGGCGGCGGAAAGTTCTCTATCTTTACCACCTGTATCGAGACTATCTACGGTATCACATTCATGGTGCTCGCTCCCGACGGAGCTATAACAGAGAGCCTCCTCGACCGTGTACAGAACAGGGAAGAGGTACAGGCATATATTGACGAGACCAAAAAGAAGAACGACATGGACCGTACCGAGCTCAACAAGACAAAATCAGGCTGTGAGCTCAAGGGCGTTACCTGTATAAATCCCGTAAACGGCAAGGAAGTTCGTATGTTCATAGGCGACTTCGTACTTGCAAGTTACGGTACCGGCGCAGTTATGGCTGTACCGAGCCACGACCAGCGTGACTTTGAGTATGCGGTTGCCCATAATATCGACATGATACAGGTTATTGACGGCAAGGACGGACATATTGACGTTTCCGAAGCCGCAATGGAGAAGACCGAGTATCTCGGAAAAGGCTACAAGCTCATAAATTCCGAAGAGTTCACAGGTCTTACCGTTGAGGAAGCGAAGGAAGCCATAACTCAGAAGCTTGAAAAAATGGGCAGGGCAAAGCGCACTGTAAACTATCACTTCCGCGAGTGGATATTCGCCCGTCAGCGTTACTGGGGCGAGCCTGTTCCCGTGGTACACTGCGAGGACGGAACTATCCACGCTCTTGACGATGAAGAGCTTCCCCTCATTCTTCCGGAGCTGGATGACTACAAGGGCAAGAACGGAAAGGCTCCGCTTGAAAATGCGACAGAATGGAAGAAGTACGACAGAAACGGCGTAAAGGGTACACGCGAGACATCAACTATGCCCGGAAGCGCAGGTTCGAGCTGGTACTACTTCAGGTATATAGATCCCCACAACGACAAGGAGTTCGCAGATCAGGAGCTCCTGAAGCACTGGATGCCGGTAGACCTCTATATAGGCGGTCCGGAGCACGCTGTAGGACATCTTATATATTCACGTATCTGGAACAGATATCTCTACGACAAGGGACTTGCTCCCACTAAGGAACCCTTTAAAAAGCTTGTGCATCAGGGTATGATACTGGGTGAGAACGGCATAAAAATGGGCAAGCGTTTTCCTGAGTTCGTTGTAAATCCCTCTGATATCGTAAGGGATTACGGTGCGGATACTCTCCGTCTGTATGAGATGTTCATGGGACCTCTTGAGGTAAGCAAGCCCTGGAGCAAGAACGGCGTAGAGGGCGCAAAGAGGTTTGTACAGAGAGTATGGAACTTCTTCACAGAGTCAGGCAACATTACTGATGATAACGACGGAGCGCTTACCAAGGTATATCACCAGACTGTAAAGAAGGTAACTGATGATTTCGAGAAGCTTGCCTTCAATACAGCTATCAGCCAGATGATGATATTCGTAAACGCTGTATACAAGAACGATTCATGCCCAAGGGAGTATGCCGAGGGACTTGTAAAGATGCTTTCATGCATCACTCCTCATATGTGCGAAGAGATATGGAGCATTATGGGTCATAATGACACGATCGCTTACGAGAGCTGGCCGGCTTATGACGAGGCCCATCTTGCGGAAGAAACCGTTGAGATCGTTGTACAGGTAAACGGCAAGCTGAAGGCAAAGCTGAATGTTGCGGTCGATGCGGAACAGGAGTCTGTAATCGCTATGGCGCTCAGTGATGATAAGGTCAGAGAATCAGTTGAAGGCAAAAATATAGTCAAGCAGATATATGTACCAAATAAGCTTGTTAATATTGTTGCAAAGTAACGAAAATTTTAATTAATAAAAAAATGCTTGACAACGGGCAGAAAATGTGGTAAACTTATAGTATATTCTATATGATTATATTTGTGTATCTGCTGTTTTTTGGGGTATGCGCTGACTGACGTCCACAAGGGCGATTAGTATAGATGCTATGGAGCAATGCTCCGTGCAACCTCTGAACAAGGGAGGGAAATTTAGTGGCAGAAGTTCGTGTTGGCAAAAACGAGTCTTTAGACACAGCTCTTAAAAGATTTAAGAGATCATGTGCAAAGGATGGCGTAATTGCTGAGGTTCGTAAGAGAGAGCACTACGAGAAGCCTTCGGTAAAGCGTAAGAAGAAGTCTGAGGCAGCTCGTAAGCGTAAGTATTGATCTTGCGGAATTGATTAATGTTGATAAAAGCGGGCTGCGGCTCGCTTTTTCATTTGTTGAACGGAGTTGACAGATAGCTTGGGCTTAAAACACAAGATTACAAAAACCGGCGTTGATTTCGCATTCAGAAGGACTGTGGATATAACTCCGTCATTTCTGAAAAAACATGGGATAAAGGGCCTTGTCCTTGATGTTGACAATACGCTCACGACTCACGATAATCCGGTGCCTGCTGAGGGGATACCCAGCTGGCTCGATGATATGAGAAAAAACGGGATAAAGCTGATAATCCTTTCAAACAACCACGATGAGCGTGTCAGACGTTTTGCTGCTCCTCTCGGACTTGATTATGTCTGCGACGGCGGCAAACCGCTGAAAAGGGGATATATTGCGGCTATGAAAAAAATGGGGCTTAGCGCTCAGGAGACAGCCGCTGTGGGAGATCAGCTTTTTACCGACGTATGGGGAGCCAATCATTCCCGTATCAGGATGATATTCGTTCAGCCTATGGAGCCTGAACCAAGAAGCAAGCGCTTTATCCGCTTCAAGAGAGTGCTTGAAAAACCATTTCTTCCAAATAAATTTGTCGACGACAAAAAGGAGTAAATATGATAAAGAAAATACTTGTTATACACGGTCCGAATCTTAACCTTCTCGGAGAGAGAGAGCCCGGTATCTACGGTGATATGAGCATAGACACCCTTAACAGCAATATCGTCGGACGTGCAAAGGAAAAGGGGCTGGAGTGCGAGATATTCCAGTCTAACCATGAGGGAGCCATAATTGACAAGCTCCACGAAGCAAGAAAGCTTTTTGACGGCGTTATAATCAACGCAGGAGCGTATACCCACTACAGCTATGCGATACGTGACGCGATAGCAGCAATAAAGATACCAGTTATAGAAGTACATATCAGCAATGTTTTCGCACGTGATGAATTTCGCTCAAACTCGGTGATCGCTCCTGTCTGCAAGGGCAGCATAAGCGGCTTCGGATTCGGAAGCTACTATCTTGCAGTTCAGGCGCTGGCGGAGCTCTGAGAGGTGCGGAATGAACAGATTCGACAAACTATTTGAAACATTTGAAGGGGCTGACTGTGTCCTGATTACTTCAGATATTAACCGCAGGTATTTTACCGGTATGAAGTCATCGGCAGGAGTAGTTATAGCATTTCCGGGAAAAGCGTATCTTCTCATAGACTTCCGGTATATCGAAAAGGCGAGGGCTGTGGTCACTGATGCTGAGGTCATAGAGGCAAAAAAGCTTTACCCGCAGCTGATGGAGCTGCTGAACAAGCATGATGCAAAGTCAATAGCCATAGAATCCGAAACAATGACTGTCAAGGAACTCAATGCGTATGAGCATTTTTTCAGTCAGATGCATTTTGTGTATGATGACTCGCTGAGTACAGCCATATCAGCGCTTCGTGCGGTGAAGGATAAGGACGAGATCGAATGTATAAAAAAGGCTCAGGCAATAGCTGAAGCCGCATATGACAGGATACTGAAGTTCATAAAGCCCGGTGTTACTGAAAGAGAGACTGCTCTTGAGCTCAACCGTCTTATGTTTGAGCTCGGCGCAGAGGATCTTTCCTTTGATACTATCGTGCTTTCCGGAGCAAATACGTCCATGCCCCACGGAGTTCCCTCGGACAAGAAGATAGAAGAGGGCGAGTTCGTGCTCATGGACTTCGGTGCAGTGTACAACGGCTACCACAGTGACATGACACGTACTGTGTGCGTAGGACAGCCTGATGACGAGATGAAAAAGGTGTATGATACTGTTCTCAGCGCACAGCTTGCAGCTCTTGAAGCAGCAAAGGCAGGTATGACAGGCAGCGACCTTGACAGGATCGCACGGGATATCATCGAACGTGAAGGTTACGGAAGCTGTTTCGGACATTCCCTCGGACACGGTGTAGGCATGGAGATACATGAAAAGCCGAATGCTTCGCCGAATTATAAGCTGCCGCTGAATGAAGGAGCGGTAGTTACTGTAGAGCCCGGAGTATATATAGCCGGCAGATTCGGCGTCAGAATAGAAGATTTTGTCATTTTGACCGAAAACGGCTGCGAAAACTTGACAAAAAGCGCAAAAAGTCTAATTACATTATAATAATTCATTTTAGGTATTGCAAAACAGACTGAAATATGGTATAATTTAGTATCATATTAATTTGAAAAAATACGGAGGTATTTATAATGATTTCAGCAGGAGATTTCAGAAACGGCGTTACCTTTGAGCTTGACGGACAGGTAGTACAGGTTATCGAGTTCCAGCACGTTAAGCCCGGTAAGGGAGCCGCTTTTGTAAGAACTAAATACAAGAACGTAATCACAGGTTCAGTTGTTGAAACTTCCTTCAACCCTACTGCAAAGTTCCCTACAGCTTTCGTTGAGAGAAAGGATATGCAGTACAGCTATAATGACGGCGATCTTTACTACTTCATGGATCTTGAGTCATATGAGCAGGTTCCGATCAGCGCTTCTATCCTCAGCGACAGCTTCAAGTTCGTCAAGGAAGAAATGATCTGCAAGATACTCTCATACAAGGGCAACGTATTCGGCGTTGAGCCGCCCAACTTCGTAGAGCTCAAGGTCACTCAGACAGATCCCGGCTTCAAGGGCGATACAGCAACTAACGCAACAAAGCCTGCAACACTTGAGACAGGTGCTGAGATCAAGGTTCCGCTCTTCATCGACGAAGGCGAGATCATTCAGGTAGACACAAGAACAGGCGAGTATATGTCCAGAGCATAAGCTCATGTTTTTACTATAATTTGAGAGGAGGAGCTTGTTATGAAGCTTACCGAGAAAATGTCATATTTAAAGGGACTTATCGACGGTCTTGAGATCGACACTTCCACAAAGGAAGGAAAGGTGCTTATCCAGATGTCAGAGGTAATGTCCGAGCTTGTGCTTTATGTTGACGATCTTCAGTCACAGGTAGACGAGCTTACAGAGCTCTGTGATATCCTTGATGAAGATCTCGGACAGGTCGAGGACGATTTCTATGACTGCGGCGAGTGTGACGGCGACTGTGACACTTGCGACGATGATGATGACTGGGACGACGATGACTTTGATTTCGATGAAGATGACGATGGGCTTTATGAGATTACCTGTCCAACCTGCGGAGATACTATTCTTCTCGATGAGGGCATGATCGAAGAGGGTTCAATGAACTGTCCTAACTGCAATGAGCTCCTTGAGTTTGATTATGACGATCTTACAATCGAGGATTTCGAGGACAAGGACGAAGCTCCCGAAAAGAAGTAATATTGCCGTAAAAGAGCAAATACGCTGCGGATTGAATATCTTTCCGCAGCTTTTTTATTATTTTCTGTAACGAAAGTGATATATCGTAGTCTTATAGTTGAAGGCGGTGAGAAGTTTGGACAAAGTCGAAGAGCTCTACAAAGATTATTTCCATGATGTATACCTTTATATAAGATCACTGTCGGCGGACGAACATCTTGCCGAGGATATAACGCAGGAGACATTTTTCAGGGCGATGAAGTCCGTTGACAGCTTCCGCGGAGACTGCGATATAAGGGTATGGCTGTGTCAGATAGCGAAAAATCTGCTGTTCACCCACAGCAAAAAAAGCAGTCGCTCCACAGGAGAAGATATACCTGAGACGCTGCCTGACTCAAAACCTTCCATTGAAGATTTGGTCGCCGACGGAGAGCAGAGTATGGAGATACACCGAGTGCTGCATACTCTTAGCGAGCCCTACAAGGAGGTATTCACTCTGAGAGTTTTCGGTGAACTGAGCTTCCGTCAGATAGGGGATATCTTCGGCAGGACCGAAAGCTGGGCGCGAGTGTCCTTCACCGTGCAAAGCTGAAGATAATAGAAGAACTGGAGGTACAGAAATGAATAACTGTGATATAGTAAAGGATCTGCTTCCGCTGTATGCCGACGATGTGTGCAGCGGGGAGAGCAGAAAAGCAGTCGAGGAGCATCTCAACAGCTGTCCCGACTGTAAAAAAGAGCTTGAAAAGCTCCGTCAAAATGTGAGTATAAGTCCTCAGAAAGACGGTGAGGTGCTAAAACGTATAAAGAGACGCCTGCGTATTGAAAAGCTTGCAGTTGGGCTTATAAGCGCTGCAGTGCTTGTGTTTGTACTGCTTGGAACGCTTTTTTACCTGATAAATTGGGACTGCTCGATGGACGTAGAAAGATATGATATCCCGGACAATGTTTATGTTACAGAGTGGGACGGTATGCTTTTGTTCTGCGTAAAAGGTGATGCAGCAAGCTTCGATTTCGTATTTCCGACGTTCAGTGACAGCAGCGGAAATCATTTGTCCTATGACAAGGAGTACGACAAGGACAGCAAGAACGGCATAGGATATACTCTTAAACAGCGCAAAATATCAAGCTTTTCGTATATTAACTTCGGTAATGAGTATCCATTTGCATATCAGATAGGCACTGTCGAAAAGCTGAAGGAAAAAAATATTGAAAAGATCTTTTATTACGATGATGTAAACGATAAAGAGTATATTTTATGGGAGAGTGATCATAATGATTGAGAGAAAGTTCAGTATACCGCTTATCCTGCTTGCCGCTGCTTCATTTGCGGTCGGATTTTTCGGATTCCCCGTTGAAGGGATAGTGCTCGCGGTCATAATAATAATTATTTCAGTGAAGCTGCGTGAAAAGTATCTTATACTGATACCAGCAGCTGTCTGTATCGTTACTATTGCGGTCGCAGGTGCGTTTATTGCATTTATGATATACACAGGCACAAAGGGCGGATATAACAGCTACTGGCTTATGCGTCTGATATTTGGAGGACCTAAATAAAATGACTGCCCCCTCAGCATGGAACCGAGGGGGCAAAGTTGTATTCATTCATACTGCGCAAGTATCTTCTGCGCCGCTTCAAGACGGGTCTGGCGGTTGTTCATTGCCTGCTTTTCGATGTATTTATGAGCCTGAGGCTCCGTGAATTTCAGGTATTTCATAAGAGTGGTCTTGGCGCGGTTGATAGTGCGCATTTCCTCTATACGGCTTAGAATATCCGGGCTTTCCTTTTTTACTTCTGCCATGCGGACTCTTGCAGCGATAATAAGGCGTATAGTACGCTGAAGAAGCTCCCTTGTAACCGGTTTGGTTACTACGTTAATACCGCTGTCGGAAACACGGTCTGCGATATCATCAGCCACATCGCTGCCGCAAATAAGGATTATACCGGCAGAGGTGGAATCGGCTATCATTTCCGCAAGATCCTGTCCGAATTCATCAGACAGAGGCGTATTAACTATGACCAGTTCAGGTTCGGTCTCATTTTTTACAAGACGGCGGGCTTCATTGCCGCTTGCCGCTACAGCTGTTCTGCTGCAGCCTTCTATACGCAGAAGAAGTTCTGCGAGTTCGGCGAACTCATTGTTTGAGGATACTATAAGTGCTCTTTCCATTTATTGCCTCACACGAATTTGAAGTATGACTCTTCCTCGAATTTTTCCTTGTCATTAGCTTCGGAGTAATCGTGTATCTGTCTGTCGAGCTGAGCGAAGATATTGCTGCGTATTTCCGGGGAAAGTGTCTGCTTTACGAAATCGCTTGCCTTTGCGGCGGCAGCAGCTTCTTCGAGGCTGGACGGAAGCGGCTGAAAAACAGAGTCTGCTGTGTCGCTGTGCATAGCGCTCTCGAAAAGAGATGAATCATTTTTTTGTATACCGCCTATACCTGCAGCAAGTATGAGCTTGAAGGTTATATATGGGTTGCAGCAGGCGTCAGCAGAGCGTATCTCGATACGTGGAGTTATCCCCACAGGTTTGGGAACTCTGATAAGCTGAGAGCAGTTCTCGGCAGACCAGTTAACGTATTTTGGCGCATAGCCTATCCCCAAGCGCTTATAGGAGTTGGTAGTGCAGTTGAGAAAGGCAGTTATTTCTCTTATCTTGCTGAGAACTCCTGATATGAAGCATTTTCCCTCATGGGGCATAGCGTTTATATCGTTGCCGAAGATATTATCTCCGCCTTTTTTCAGGCTTATTGAAATACTCAGGGCGCTTCCGTGCTCATCTGGGAGGGGCTTCGGCATGAATGAAGCGAAAAGACCGTTCTGTGCGGCTATGGACTTAACAACAGTCTTGTAGTGTACCATATTGTCAGCAGCGGTTATAGGCTCGCTTTCGCGGAACTCTATCTCGTTTTGCGCAGGACCATGCTTATGGCAGGAGCTCTTGGGGCTCATTCCCATTTCCTCAAGGGAGAGACATATCTCACGTCTTGCGTTCTCGCACTTATCAAGGGGAGCCACGTCGAGGTAGCCGCCCTTGTCGTGAGGTATCTTGGTAGGCTCGCCACGTTCATCCAGCTCGAAGAGGTAGAACTCGCATTTTGTACCCATTTCGCAGGAATAGCCGTCGAGGCGGAGCTGATTGATATAGTTTGTCAGCTCTGTACGCATATCTCCCACGTAGTCGCTGCCGTCGGTGTTTTTCAGCGAGCAGAAGAAGCGGACGACACGTCCCGACTTAGGTCTCCAGGGGAGAACGGAAAGCGTTGATATATCGGGAACGAGAAGCAGGTCGGAGCAGCCCTCCGCAATGCATGAGGCGTCGAAGGGGATGCCGTATTCAAATGCACGCGGCAGCTCATTCGGCATGATAGCCACGTTTTTGAGATTGCCGAACATATCGCAGAAAGTAAGTCTTATAAATTTTACGTCGTTCTCTTCAACGAATTTCAGTATCTCTTTAGGAGAAAAGCTCATTGAAAGACCTCCATTTTAATAATTGTAGGGGCGGATATTATCCGCCCGTTATATTTTGTTCAATGACATAACATATATCTGGCAAGGGTTATCCTCGTCCCAGTATTCAGGGAATACCTCGAATTCCTTGAAGCCGCAGCTGAGGTAGAACAGATTGGTCTTGTCGTAGTCAGGGTACTTGCCCATCTGAACAGTTTTTACCTGCATAAAGGAATAACCGCTTTCGGCAGCTATAGTTTTGGCTTTTTCAAAGAGCTGACGACCTATGCCCTCGCGGTGATAGTCTTTCAGCACACCCATGACAGCAAGTTCAGCGGTATCCTTTCCTGTTTCTTTCAGACAGAGGAAGCCCACATATTCTCCGTTTCCCTTAGCTGCAATAAATATCCATTCAGCACAGTCCCTGATGTACTGTTCGCGGCTTTCGTCCACCTCGAACCATTCTCTGAGCGCTTCAAGGACTTTTCTTGCTATTTTGCGTTTTTCGTCTTTATCAAAAATCTGCTCTATCATTTATTGTTTCTCCGAAGATCATTCGCCAAAAGGGAAATAATGTTCTGATTTGGACTGGAATTCGCATAGCCTTATGATCTTATTATCATTATCAAAATCAGCTATCGTCACTCCGTCAAAGCCGTCGATATTTCCCTCATAATCGCATTTGAAATACCATTCTGCGACCAGTGTTTTGTCATGGGTGACAGTTCGCTTTATAGTCCATTCCAGAACTCTTCCGTGCCTGTTCCATTCATGGAACCACTTAAGTATCTGAGAAAGACCGTGATACTCCGGACCGTAACACTCAATATATACGGAATTGTCTGAAAAAGTTTCATTTAATGCGGAAATATCATTGTCTAACCATGCCTGAAAATACCGCCTTAAAATTTCTTCCATTCTTTATACATTGAAACGGAACAGAACTATATCTCCGTCCTGCATAACGTACTCCTTGCCCTCAAGGCGTACAAGTCCCTTTTCCTTGGCAGCAGCCATGCTTCCGCAAGCCATAAGGTCGTCGTAGGAGATGACCTCCGCACGGATAAAGCCTTTCTCAAAGTCTGTATGAATCTTACCCGCAGCCTGAGGAGCCTTTGTGCCCTTTGTGATAGTCCATGCGCGAACCTCCTGTTTGCCTGCGGTGAGGTAGGAGATAAGTCCGAGAAGAGCATATCCCTCCTTGATGATACGGTTGAGACCCGATACCTCGAGACCCAGCTCGCTGAGGAACATAGCCTTGTCCTCGTCGCCCATATCCGATATCTCAGCCTCTATCTGAGCGCAGATAGGAAGTACAGCGGAGTGCTCCTCCTCTGCAAGCTTGCATACAGCCTTGTAGTTCTCGTTGGTGTCGATATTATTGGTGAAGTCCTCCTCGCTGAGATTAGCCGCATAGATAACAGGCTTAGCAGACAGCAGGGGAGTTGACTTGATAAGCTCTCTCTCCTCGTCTGTGAAATCAAAGCCTCTTGCGGACTTTCCTTCTTCAAGGTGAGCCTTCAGCCTTTCAAGGAACTCAGCTTCCGCAAGGTATTTCTTATCTCCCTTGGCAGCCTTTTTAGCTCTGTCGATACGTCTTTCCACCATTTCTATATCCGAGAATATAAGCTCCAGATTGATAGTTTCGATATCACGGAGCGGATTTATGCTTCCGTCAACGTGGATGATATTGGGGTCCTCAAAGCACCTTACAACGTGAACGATAGCGTCAACCTCACGAATATCCGCAAGGAACTTGTTTCCGAGACCCTCGCCTTTTGAAGCGCCCTTTACAAGACCGGCGATGTCAACGAATTCAAGGTTAGCGGGAGTGAACTTATCCGGCTCGTACATTTCTGCCAGCTTATCGAGTCTTTCGTCGGGAACAGAAACTATGCCCACGTTTTTCTCAATAGTGCAGAAGGGGTAGTTTGCGGATTCAGCACCTGCGTTAGTGAGTGCGTTAAAGAGTGTGCTTTTGCCCACATTGGGCAGACCAACCATGCCAAGCTTCATATTTATTTCTTACCTTTCTCATATGTTTCCCCGCCCTTTGAGGCGGGGAGGATTGATTTAGTTATTAGCGTAGGTAGTACGCTTATTGTTCACAAGCGAAGTAACATTGGAATTCTGTATCTGTACATCGCCTGTAGCTGTACCGATATCCTTGGGATTACCTGCATTAACGACCATTGATACCTCGGAATCGACGATAGTTACATTTCCTGTGCCGGCTGCGTCACCGATACCTGTTACCTCATCGCCCTCAGAGTCGATAGTGATGGAAGCATTCTGTATCTTGGTATTGATATTACCCTTTACAGCGCCTATGCAGGAGTGTTTTGCAGAGCGCATCTTCATGCTTATCTTGCCCTGCCTGATGTATATGCTGCCCTCGCCGTCCTCAAGGACGCCGATTCCCACAGCCTGGGCGCCGGTACATGACATAGTGATATCAGCGTCGGAGCTGATAGTGGATATGCCCTTGCAGCTTCCTATGCCTGTTACCTTGATACCGGATATAGTGATATCCAGGGAGCACTTCTCACCGATGTCGATATTTGCGTCACCGTTGAAGCTTCCGACAGCAAGACCGTTATGTGAATACATGAAGATCTTTATCTTGCCTGAGATCAGTTTGATATCGGAGTCGTCATCGTTATGACCGCCGCCTATACAAAGCGCTTCAACGCTGTTGGAAATTATTTCGAGGGTTCCGCCGAAGTCGATAGTGATATCGCCGTAGCCGTGGTCGTAGTCATTACCGATTCCGATACCCTCAGAAGCATAGCAATCTATAGTGAGACTGCCCTTGCCGCCAAGCTCGAACTGCGAGCCCATAGGTACATAGATACCGGAATAGCTGAGCTTATTGCTCTTGACAACATTGAGGACAAGACGTGCATACTCGCCCACGGTGATAGTAGGCTTGCTGTTGCCGCTTATCATATTGACATTCTTCAGCGTCAGCTCACAGCTGTGATTATCCATGATGGATATGTTCATCTTCACCTGCTTGTCGGGGTCGCCGACGATGGTGAGCTTGCTCTGATAGATGTGTATATCCGTATATTTTTCGAGCGCGAGTTTGAGAAGATCCAGCTCAGTATCGTTCTGTGCGGCATATATCTTCTTTACGCCCTCCGGACGTATCTCAAGATTGGTCTTGATTATCTCGTCCTTGATATCCGAAGAGATGCTGTTGAGGAAGAGGGGCTTGGGCTTTGAAGTATAATATCCCTGAATGAGATCAACGCCGAGGCGTATCACAGTTTTCAGCTCCTGAACGGTCTCAACGCCCTCAGCCAGCGATTGCAGTTGGTTCTCATGGCAGAATTCTATGATAGCTGTAACGAGCTGCTGCTTTTTGAGGTCATTGTGGATATCGCTTATAAGGGAGCGGTCTATCTTAATGTAATCAGGCGAATAGTGGAGCAGGTTCGAGGAATTTGAATAGCCTGAACCGTAGTCGTCGATAGCGAGCTTGCAATGAGCAAAACCGCAGCGCTTTTTGAGAAGCTCAATGGACTCATCTGTAGCAGCGGTCTCTTCAACTATCTCAATGACAGTTTTTTCAAGGAGTTCGCCGTATGTAAGGTAAAGCTCATTGAATTCCTCGTCGCTCAGAAGATGACTTGGAAGGCAGTTTATGAAGAGCTTGCGCTTTTCAAATATCTGCTGATTGTCGCTGAGAAGCTTCAGAGTATTGAAAAACGTGAGCTTCTCAATGGAGTAAAGGTCGTTCTGAGCGGCAGCTATCTTCAGTATCTGAGTGGGAGCCATCTTGATATCGCCGACAGTTCTCATAAGAGCTTCATAGCCGACTATCTCTCCTGTCTGAGCCTCAACTATGGGCTGGAGATAGTAGGTGAGTAGATTGTCCTGCACAATGCGGGAGAAGGTCTGAGCATTGCGGTAGGAATCCTTTTCGCGGATATAGTTCTCCTCTGAGTACCAGTTGATTACAGAGCGCTTGTCCGTTCTTGCTTCAAACAGCGCGAATTCCGAGAAATTCATAAGCATATTGAAGTCGGTAGCTTCTTCGGGATATGACGCACAGCCAATGGAAAGGCTTATGCGGCTCTTGTCTGAGATGTCAATTATCTCGCCGAAGTCGTCGGTCAGGGTGCAGTTCTGTACTGCTTCACCCATACTGTTGAGTATGTTGTATATGCTCATCTTGTCGCAGTCGCAGAAGAATACGCATATCTCATAGTTGGACTTCGAGCCTATGATTATGGTATCGCTCTCAAAGCTCTTCAGCGCTTCCGCAACAGAGGTTATGCAGCTGTTGGTATTGTCAACTGTGAGATAGGAACCGAGCTTGTCTATGCCGTTGATGAATATAGTGGCAAGACACGCCTGCTGAACATCGGGGAGGATCTTTTTTATCTTCTGTGAGAATGAAGGGTAGGAGGGCAGACGGGTAACAGGGTCGTATTCAACGAAGGAATTGCGGTCGTTGAATTCGGTTATCTGACGGGTAAAGTCCTGTATAAAGCCGATCCACTCGTCGCTGCTCTCGTAGACATTCATTTTCACATAGCGTGAGGTATTTCCGTCTGTAAATTTATAAATATGCTTCTGTCCTTCTACGGGGTTCTTTGAGATCTTTTCGAGTAGGTCAAAGAACTCGAATTCATTGATCTTTTCACTCGGACAGCCGAGGATATGACAGGCGACCGAATCAAGGTAAGCGGCTTTTTCCTTGGCTAAATAGGTAAAAGCTCCGATATTGCCGACAAACTGCTGAAAGACCTGCCAGTCATGACTAAGCGCGGGAGGATTTGTGCTGAAATCAAATATACTCATAATGTCCCCTTATACCGCGTGAGCTGTTCAGAACAGAGAAGAACAGCCCTTTCGGCACCTGCGTTTAACGGTCAGCAGGAGACCGTGATAACGTACATTTATACAATTTTATTATACTACATCGGGGCGTGAATGTCAATAAAAAAGCCGCCATTTTCGGCGGCTTCGGAAATATTGTCCGGGCATCAGTCAAGGAAGTCCTTGACCTTTTTGCTTCTGCTGGGGTGACGGAGCTTTCTCAGTGCCTTTGCTTCGATCTGGCGGATACGCTCACGTGTTACGTCAAAGCGCTGACCTACCTCCTCAAGTGTACGTGATTTGCCGTCCTCAAGACCAAAACGCAGCTTCAGGACCTTTGCTTCACGGTCTGTCAGAGTTGACAGGACTTCATTGAGCTGCTCTTTCAGGAGAGTATGTGAAGCTGCTTCAGCAGGAGCCGGAGCGTCATCGTCGGGGATAAAGTCGCCGAGGTGACTGTCCTCCTCTTCACCGATAGGTGTTTCGAGAGATACGGGATCCTGGGCTACGCGCATGATCTCGCGTACCTTGTCAACCGGCATATTGAGCTTTTCAGCGATCTCCTCCGGGCTGGGATCGTGACCGTTCTCATGGAGGAGCTGACTTGACACCTTCTTTACCTTGGTTATGGTCTCGACCATGTGTACGGGGATACGTATAGTTCTTGCCTGATCGGCGATAGCACGGGTTATAGCCTGCCTTATCCACCATGTAGCGTATGTGGAGAACTTGAAGCCCTTTGTGTAGTCGAACTTTTCAACAGCCTTGATAAGACCGAGGTTGCCCTCCTGTATGAGATCGAGGAACTGCATACCTCTTCCTACGTACTTTTTTGCAATAGATACAACAAGACGGAGATTGGCTTCCGAAAGACGCTTTTTAGCATAGGGATCGCCCTTTGCCATTCTCTGCGCGAGCTCTATCTCTTCCTCTGTTGTAAGGAGGGGAACTCTTCCTATTTCCTTTAAGTAGATCTTTACAGGGTCGTCAATAGCTATACCCTCTGTTGAGAGAGCCATTTCAAGGTCGTCTGTCATATTTGAGTCAAGACCGATTTTCAGGTCGGCGTCGAGGTTCATATCCTCAATGATCTCGATATTGAGATTCTCGCAGTTTTCATAGAAGGTGTCGATCTGATCGACGCTGAAATCAAGCTCCTCAAGAGCGTCGGTTATCTCCTTGGTAGTGAGCCTGCCGTTGGCTTTACCCTGTTCCATAAGAGCTTCTATGGTGTTTTTCTTTTCCATTGTATTTATCCTCCTACTTGTTTTTGGAACGGAAGAGCTCCAGCAGCTCATCGTTGCTCAGCTCTCCGTCAGTTTTAGGCGTACTGTTCCTGAGTACCTCAGCGCAGTCGGCAACTACGTCCATTGTAACTGCGACTTCGCGTTTTTTTGCGGCTATTCCGCTTATTCTTCCCGTTTCCTCAGGAGAAAATTCATCTGACAGCAGTGATATCGAGAACTTGTCCGAAATTTTCATTGCGTTCAGCAGAGCCTTGTAGACCTTTTTGTTGAAAGCGGTCACAAAGCACTCAGGCGGAACGAGCTTTTCAATATCCTCGTATTCCTGCGGACGTTTCAGCAGATAGCTTATTATGGTCTCCTCGGCGCGGGCTTCTTTTTTATTGGAGACTGCGTCGGGGTTTATATCATCACGTATGTAAGATGTTTTTGCCTTTATGGTGCGCCATTCGTTTTTTCTGGCGCTGCGGCTGTTCTTTTCGAGCATGGAATCTATATGTGTTTTCAGGACCTGCACAGGTATATCGCATTTTTTTGAGGTGCGCGATATATATACCTCACGTTCCAGCGGTGATTCTATACCTGCAAGTACCTTTGAGGTACGCTTCAGGAGCTCTACTCTGCCTATCTCTGTGGAAAGGTCGAGACCCTCTTCACACCTGTCCAGCATGAAGTCGTTGGCGTCGTTGGAATCGTCTATGAGCATACGGAAGCGGTCACGTCCGAACTTTTTGATATACTCGTCCGGATCCTTTGCGCCTTCCATGTGTAGTATCTTAGTGCGGAGCCCGACGTCCGCAAAGTGATTGATAGCTTTCTGAGTAGCCTTCTGTCCTGCGCCGTCGCTGTCATAGGCAACTACAACTTCCTCGGCATAGTGGCTGATGAGCCTTGCCTGATCGGGAGTTATGGCGGTTCCGAGGGTGGCGACCACGTTCTCGAAGCCTGCCTGATTAACGGCTATGACGTCCATATATCCCTCGCAGAGTATCAGCCTTTTGGCGTTGGAATTCTTTGCGAAGTTCATGGAGAAGAGATTGGAGCCCTTGTCGAATACGGGGGTTTTTCCTGTATTCAGGTATTTAGGCTGCGAGTTGTCGAGGACTCGTCCGCCGAAGCCGATTATATTGCCCCGGAGGTCTATTATAGGAAACATTACTCTCTTCCTGAACATATCGAAGGTACGTCCGTTTTTCTGACCGCCCAGCCATGCATCGGTGATCTCGTCGTCGGAATAGCCCTTGGACTTCAGAAGATCGGTGAGATCGTTCCACGAGTCGGGAGCGTAGCCGAGACCATATTTTTTTATGGTCTGCGGAGTTAGTTTTCGGTCTGCAAAGTACTGCAGTCCCGTTTTGTCCGGACCCTTGAAAAGATTGGTATAGAAATGGTTCGCGGCAATGCGGTTCATTTCGTAGATACGGGTCTTTCGCTTTGCGAAGCCGCTGTCCTTATTGCCGTATTCCGGTACTTCCATACCTGAACGCTGAGCGAGGAGCTTTACGGCTTCCTGGAAATCAAGGTTCTCCGCTTTCATTACAAAGGTTATGACATCGCCGCCTGCGCCGCAGCCGAAGCAGTAAAAGCTCTGCGTATCGGTGAATATAGTGCATGACGGGGTCTTTTCCGAGTGGAAGGGGCAGGAGCATACATAATTCCGCCCTCGCCTTATAAGGTTAACATAGCCGCCCATTACTGTCTCTATGGGATTGGCATTGCGGAGATTATAGAGAAATTCGTCGTTCTGAGGCATTATTCACCCTCACTTCCAGAATTTCGGCACGAAAAGCTCGGTGTAGAGATCGACGGCGTATTCGTCGCTCATTCCTGATATATAGTCACAGACGGCGCGGTCGGCGTCTGAATCCTTCATAATACTGCGGTACTCATCGGGAAGCTTTTTGCTGTTCTCAATGAAATAAGCGTACATTTTCCGTATCAGCTGTTCAGCCTTGCTTTCCTCCTGCTTAGCTGTAGGATTTGTATAAACCTTTTCAAACATGAATTTTTTCAGGTCATCATGGGCTTTGCGTATCTCCGGCGCAAAGTCTATATCAAACGCTCCGTGTTCGATAACAGAGGCAATGAGAGTAGTTATTCTCTTCGTTTTTGTATTGCCGAGCGTTATCACGCAGTCACGGGGGAGCTCATTGGGATCAAGTATCCCGGCGCGGATAGAGTCCTCGATATCGTGGTTTATGTAAGCGATGGTATCTGCGAGGCGGACTATATTGCCCTCTTTGGTATCAGCGATCATATTTGTATGGCAGAGGATACCGTTCCGTACTGCATGAGTGAGATTAAGCCCCTTACCCTTTTTTTCAAGTACCTCAACCACGCGGACGCTCTGCTCGTAATGCTTGAAGCCGTGGGGGCATATCTCGTCAAGAGTTCTTTCGCCGCAGTGACCGAAAGGGGAGTGACCAAGGTCGTGACCGAGAGCTATAGCCTCGGTGAGATCCTCGTTGAGACGCATACCCCTTGCGATAGTCCTTGCTATCTGTGATACTTCAAGGGTATGAGTGAGTCTTGTCCTGTAGTGGTCGCCGACGGGCGAGAGAAATACCTGTGTTTTACGCTTCAGTCTGCGGAAGGAGTTGCAGTGGAGTATGCGGTCACGGTCACGCTGGAACTCTGTTCTGTACGGGCATTTGTCCTCATAGCGCTCACGCTCTGTGCCCTTTGTATCAATGCTTGCACAGGCAAATTTGCTGAGGATACCTGCCTCGCTTATTTCTATCTGTTCGCGTACTGTCATACTAACTCCCCCTGACATAAAAAACTTCTCAGGAAATGCTCCTGAAAACAGCGTCTATTATACTTATACTAAAACGGGACAAAAAACCCTTTATTTTTTCAAGAAAAATTTTTCACAGAGGAAAAATCCTCAAAAAGCTCTTCGCAGTCGGTTATATCCGCAGAACCGTTGGTAGCTTCTGTTATCTCTTTTTTCAGAGCTTCAAGCTTCTCGGTGAGAACAAGGACCTCCAGGACAACATCGCTGCCGAAGTCTGAGTTTACTGTGATAGTGTCAAAATTTGGCAGCAGATAGGATATCTTGCCGTACATACCGTAATCTGCGGTTATTCTGATGCGGTGACAAAGGCACATATTCATTATATGCGCGGCGTCGCAGGCAAGGGAAGCCGCATGGGAATAGGCTCTGACAAGTCCGCCGCCGCCGAGGAGTATACCGCCGAAGTAACGGGTCACTACCACGCAAACGTCGGTAAGTCTGCGTTTCTGGAGCACATCGAGAACAGGGACTCCAGCAGTGCCCTGAGGCTCACCGTCATCTGAATAGCGGGAAATATTGTCATTGCGCAGGATATATGCGTATACATTATGCTTGGCCTTCCGGTGCTCGGCTTTGATGGAATTTATAAATGCTACAGCCTCGTTGTTTGTCTTTACGGGAGCTATATAGCCTATGAACTCCGAGCGCTTTTCTATGAATGAAGCCTTGGCATTGGCGGAAATAGTGAAATAGTTCATAATAAATTAACCTTATTGACGAAAAGCCCCGTCAGTGACGGGGCTTGTGACTTATTTGTCCATATTGAAACGCTTCTTGAATCTGTCAACACGTCCGCCTGTATCAACAAGCTTCTGCTTTCCGGTATAGAACGGATGGCACTTTGAGCAGATTTCAACCTTGATGTTTTCCTTTGTAGACATAGTCTCGATCACATTACCGCAGTGGCAGGTAATAGTGGTCTTCTTGAACTCAGGATGGATTCCTTCTTTCACGATTGTCACCTCTTTCGATTTTTTCTGCAAATCGAGCAGCCCATCAGTTCCTTTAGACAGTAGTGCCGAATATACATTACAGTTATTAATTATATCATAGGCTGAGCTATGTGTCAAGCCTTTGTAAAATTTATTTTATTATTTAACTTTGGCAACAGTGTAACCGTCGATCTCATAAACCTTTGTATTGTCGGTTTCCTCAACAGCGTCCTCTTTGTCGAAGAATACATAAAGGACGTCACTTCTGCCGTTTCCGGCTTTGAGCTGATCGTACTGCTCCTGTGCGTAGTTTCTGACAGATTCAAGGTCCATACGTGCAAGGTAGAAGCTGCTCAGACTTAAATGCTTTTTAGCTGCCATCTGTGCAAAGTCGAAGTACATCTGCATATACAGACCGTAAGCGTCCTTCATGGGCAGGAAGATTATCTCTTTTGTATCTTTTGTCAGTTCCTCCCACTTCTCATCTTTAAGAGCATATTCATAAGCAGGGGGCTGACTGTACTGCTTATGGAGTCCTCTGCAAAAGTCTCGGATATCCAGACCCTGAATGAGAAAACAAAGGGCAACTGTGACTATCGCAGTCTTCCTGTTTAACTTTGAAACAAGTGCCATAGCGGCTGTCATGATAAGCACGCCGGGAACCCATATAAAACGTCCCGAACAACGGAATATACTTAATCCTCCTCTTACAAGACGGGGGAGAGGTATCTCAAGGAGGACCCTTCCGTTGAGGGTTATCCTGTTGCTGACAGCCCAGCAGAAGCTGACCATAAATACAGCTGTAAACGCCCAGAACTCGACTTTGTATTTTTTAAGCAGTCCGCGTGCGGTTTTTATGAATCTTCCTTCCTTTTTTTCAATAAGATTTAAAAGGATTATAAATGAGATGACAACGCACACTATCATGCCGAGGCCGAGATATCCGAATCCTTCTCCCTGTCCGTCGAAGGAGTTGAGCTGGCGAAGGAACTTTGAAATTCCATGGCTGTCGAAAAATGTATTGAGGTTTGAAGAGTATCCGCCGAAGCCGCCGTCAATATAGCTGCCCGGTCCGTAGAAGGCTCCTATGATGAACAAGGTCAGCAGGGTCGAAGCCACCGAAGTACCGAACACTGCAATTGCCTTTTTAAGTTTTTTGTCTCTGAATACAACAAGTATCACGTATCCCATCATGACCATGAATACCATCGGAACGAAATAGCTGTGTATCAGAACGGCGAGCATACAGTCAACTGCCCATAGTACCATGGGAGTGAACTTGTGCTTGTACTCTTTTTTATAGTCGAGACAGAGTATCATAGCGATGATGAAAAGCCATATCGCGCCGAGAGAGTTATGGTGAGTGATACGCTTTATTGCCGCCGGAAAGGCTGCATAGAACAGAGAGCCGATTGATGAGAATACTATATCGGGTTTTATCCGGTAGAGCAGGGAAGCTCCGAAGCCGCCATTGAGTGCGAAGCATATCATTCCCCATAGACCGAGAAACTGGAATGTATCGGGGAGAATCGGGGAGAGAATCTTGAATATCAACCCGAAAAGGGGGATAGAATCCGAGTACATACACGAAACTGCACCATTGCTGGTAAGTCCTTCAGTGAGACCGATCGGGAATGTCCACGGGCTGTTCCTGAAGAATACCCAGCCGAGGTGATGCTGTGTGGCATCGCCTGTGTAGGCAAATATCCAGTCTGTATTTGCGGGTGATACCATGGAAGCACCGAATATCACAATGAACGTGAGAGCACCGAGTACAGCTCCGATCAGAAATGTGATCTTGCTGCCGTGATCTGTGAATATACCTTTTTTTTCAGTTGTTGGTTTGGAATTAGACATTTTTAAGTATGTACTCCTTGTCGTAAAATATTGTTTCATTATTCATGCAAAAGGCGAACCAAAGTTCGCCCTCTGACATTATTTCATGCTGCGTGTAAAGTCAGCATATATCTTCTGCTCTATAACTTCGGCTTCCGCCTTTGAAGCTGCCTTTGCAGTAATATAGGTCTTGATCTTTGGCTCTGTGCCGGAAGGACGAACAATTGCCTTGCAGTTGTTCTCCAGATAGAACGCGAGTACATTGGACTTGGGGAGTGTGAGCTCCTTTACCTTGCCTGTTGCGATATCCTTTGAAGTGCCTGCCTTGTAGTCCTCGAAGCGCTCAACTCTGAGACCGCCGATCTCAGCAGGCGGAGCCTGACGGAGACTTGTCATTATCTCTTCCATGTGCTTCATTCCGCTTTCACCGTCGAACTCAAAGCTGTAAAGAGTCTGGAGGAACATACCGTATTTCTTGTACAGATTCTCTCTTGCCTGCATGAGTGTTATGCCCTTTGTGCGGTAGTAAGCAGCCATCTCGCAGATCAGCATTGAAGCGTCAACAGCGTCCTTGTCCCTGACATATCCGCCGGAGAGGTAGCCGTAGCTCTCTTCAAAGCCGAATACATAGCGATTTTCCTCGCCCTTTGCTTCAAGGAAGCCTATCTGCTCGCCGATGAACTTGAAGCCGGTGAGGACTTCTCTTATCTCAACGCCGTATTCCTTTCCGATGAGATTTACGATATCGGTAGTAACGATGGTCTTTACTGCAACAGGATCCTTTGGCATAGTACCCTTTCTGATCCTCTGTTCGCAGATATATTCGAGGAGCATGGCTCCGACTTCGTTTCCTGAGAAGAGGGCATAGCCGCCGTTTCCGTCGGGAACAGCGATACCTACACGGTCACAGTCGGGATCGGTAGCAAGAAGGAGATCCGGCTTTACCTTGTCGCAGTAGCTGAGACCTACCTGGAGAGCATCGCGTATCTCCGGGTTGGGGTAGGGGCAGGTCGTGAAGTTTCCGTCCGGATTTTCCTGTTCCTTTACTACGGTAACGTCCGTAATGCCGATACGTCTGAGTATCTCGCGTACAGGCTTGTTTCCAGTACCGTTGAGGGGAGTGTATACAACCTTCAGACCACTTGAAGGGCAGAGGTCAGTATTTATTCCCTCAGCGAGAACGCGCTGATAGAATGCTTCTGTGATATCGTCACTGATGTATGAGATATTGCCCTTTCTGAGCTCTTCATCGAAGTCTGATCTCTTTACATCTTTGAAGATATCGAGTGAATTGATCTTTTCGAGTATTATCTCAGCGCCTCTTAGAGTGATCTGACAGCCGTCCTCGCCGTACACCTTGTATCCGTTGTACTTGGCAGGATTGTGGCTCGCAGTCACCATTATACCGCCCTGGCATTTAAGTGAGCGGACTGCCCATGAAAGGCAGGGAGTAGGCATGAGCTCCTTATATATATGTACCTTTATTCCGTTTGCGGCAAGTACCTCTGCTGCAGCCTTTGAGAAAATGTCGCTCTTTATACGGCTGTCATAGGAAATAGCGACGCTCGGATCCTTGTACTCCTGGTTGAGATAGTCTGCAAAACCCTGTGTAGCGCGTCTTACAGTGTAGATATTCATACGGTTCGTACCTGCGCCTATTACCCCTCTCAGGCCGCCTGTACCGAATTCAAGATCACGGTAAAACCTGTCTTTTATACCGTCGCTGTCGCTCTTTATCCCCATGAGCTCAGTCTGAAGATCCTGATCCTCCTTTGCGTTTTCGCACCAGAGGCTGTAAAGTTCCATTTCTTTCATGTTTAATACCTCCTGAACAGATATATAATTATTATATCACACTTTATAAGTTTTTGGAATAGTTTTTTTGAAAAAACAGGATTATTTTATGTTTTAACGAGCGGAAGCAGCTGATTAATGGCTGAATACAGGGGCGTATCCCGATCATATCTATTTATAATATTAGTATTTTATATTATATATAATACAAGCAGTATATGTGCATGATGACGGTTGTGGTCATAAAAAATCCCCGGAACAGCTGTAAAAGCCGTACCGGGGATCGTTTTAATATCATGTCAGTCGCCGAAGGAAACGCCTATATCACGGGCTGCGATAACAAGGTGATTCTCGACATCGACAAATTTTGTTTTTCCTGCGATATCCTCAAGCTTGTTTGAGGTTATCTTGTTGCCGATCTTTGCAACTGTCCTGCCGTAGCGCTCCTTAGCGATGAGGTAGGCAGCGTGGACGCCGAACTGTGTTGAAAGTACGCGGTCATATGCGCTGGGAGCTCCGCCTCTGAGCATATGTCCGGGAACACAGACACGGGCTTCAAGACCTGTATTTGACTGTATCTGAGCTGCAATTCGGTTAGTGGCGGTGAGTATGCCTGCTTCCGCACGTTTTTTTGCACGTTCCTTCTTTTTCAGCTGAGCCTCATTGACATCGAATGCACCCTCTGCCACCGCAACTATGGAGAATGTTTTTCCGTTTGCGCTTCTTGCCATCACTGCGTCGCATATCTTGTCAATATCGTATGGTATCTCAGGGATTATTATAACATCAGCACCGCCTGCGATACCTGCATTTAGGGTGAGCCAGCCTGCCTTATTTCCCATTATCTCACAGAGAAGTACACGGGAATGGCTGGCGGCTGTAGTATGGAGCCTGTCAAGTACGTCTGTCGCAATATCGACTGCCGTATGGAAGCCGAATGTAACATCGGTGCCGTATATATCATTGTCTATTGTCTTAGGAAGTCCGATTATGTTGAGACCTTCGTCCGCAAGGAGCTTTGAGGTCTTGTGTGTGCCGTTTCCGCCGAGGGTCAGGAGACAGTCGAGTTTCTGCTTCTTGTAGGTCTCCTTCATATTTTTTACCTTGTCGATATTGTCCTCGCCGATCACCTGCATCATTTTGAAGGGCTGACGCTTTGTGCCGAAAATAGTTCCGCCCTGCGTGAGTATACCGGAAAACGAAGACGGCGACATATCCTTGCAGAGATTATTGATAAGACCGTAATATCCGTTCGATATGCCGACTATATCGACATTGTCCTCCCCGAAGCGTTCATAGCAGGCCTTTGCAACTCCGCGTATCGTAGCGTTGAGTCCGGGGCAGTCGCCTCCGCTCGTAAGGATACCTATTCGTCTTTTCATATTTATGACCTCCGTATTGTAGTTTGTGCATTATCTTTTCATATCGCGTTTTGCGTTTTTCTCAAAGAAGTCGAGTATCTTTTCCGGCGGCATAGGCTGCCCGTAGAGGAAGCCCTGACCGTAGTCACAGCCTGCCATGCGGAGTATGGACTCCTGAACATTGTTCTCGATACCCTCCGCTATAGTTTCTATCTTCTTGGATTTTGCGATACGGATTACCGCTGAAACTATTTCGTAGGCGATATTGTCATGCTCGATATCTGTTATGAACGAGCGGTCGAGTTTGAGGAGAGTAATGGGAAGCACCTGCAGGTAGCTAAGTGAAGAGTATCCCTTTCCGAAGTCGTCCATAGCAAGCTTTACTCCCAGATCCCGGATCTTGTTCATCTGATCCACGGCGAAATCGATATCGCTGAGAGCGAGGCTTTCGGTAAGCTCAACTTCGAGCCACTGAGGATCGAGGGCGGAACGTGCAAGAGCTTCAAACACTTTTTCCTTGAGGTCAGTCTGGTAGAAGTCGGAAGAAGCGAAGTTGATAGACATTACTATCGGCGGATAGCCCATTTTCTGCCACAGCTTGTTCTGACGGCAGCCTTCGTTGAGTACGAATTCGCTTATCTTGCCGATGAGATGAGAACTTTCTGCGATAGGGACAAAGGAATCCGGACCGATTATAGTTCCGTCAGGCTTTATCCAGCGTATGAGAGCTTCAACGCCCATTATCCTGCCTGATGTCAGGTCTATTTTAGGCTGATAGAAGAGCTGGAGCTCGTTATTGTCTATTGCCAGAGCGAGAGCCTTTTCGAGCTCGGTGTTGCCTATGATCGAATCGTGCATACTCGGCTCATATCCGCAGACGCTGCCCTGTATACCGGTATTGGATTTGAGGGCGAATTCAGCGTGCTCCATTACCTCAAGGAAGGAGCCGCCGTCTTCGGGCATCTTGGAGAAACCGGCAGAGCAGGTAAGGCTTATTGAAGCAAAATCGTCAACAGCAAGCTTTGTGAAGTCCTCCTGTATGGATTTTACTGTTCTTGTAGGCATTTCCTCGTCGCCGTAGTCCCTGAGGAGAAGAGCGAAGTTATCGCCGCTTATTCTTGCGGCAAGTCCGCCAGGAGTAACATACTTATATAGTATATGAGCAAAATTCTTCAGAACATAGTTTCCGTTGCTGTATCCGCAGGTATCGTTGATTATGTGGAAGCGGTCGATATCGAGAACTATGATCCAGAATGAATAATCCAGTATCTTGCATGAATCATATATCTCCTGACCGGTCACAACGAGCTTGTTGCGGTTTGCGATTTCAGTGACATCATCTATATAAGCGAGTCTCTCGATGAGTATATCCTTTTCGTGCTTCTGTGTTACGTCGATAACAGCTCCGCCGAAGAGGGGAGAATTGTTTCCGGAGCCGAGTATGGATTTCAGTCGGAATGAATACCAGCGATAAGCGCCGTCAGCGCTCTTTACCCTCATTTCTATGGTCTTTGCGGCTGATATGTCCTTGTTGCGGATAGCCCCGTCGAACTGCAGCCTGTCGTTGGGATGGATTATCGAACGGAGCTCATTTACGTTTATTGTACCGTTTTTGAGACCGAGCATATGTGCAAGTTCGGGAGAAGCACGGAACACCTTTCTGTCAGTGCTCATTATAAGACCGATCTCTGCCAGTTCCATTGAGGAGTGGAAGAAATCATTCGCGCTTGCGAGGTTCACACGCATTTTCTTCAGCTCCGTGAGGTTGAATCCCGTACTGAGGAAAAGAGCGTGTTTTCTCGTCTTTTTTACCATCGAGGTACTCCATGCAATTGAAATAAGTGAGCCTGCGGGATTGCGGAATGTGGATTCGTAGGAATTGCTGCCCACTATCTTTTCAAGTGCGAGGGGATCGGGATTGGTTATGCCGAATGCTGTCCATACGCCTTCCATCTTGTCCGAGTAATCTGCGGTTATGCCAAGCAGATCACGGAGCTTCTTATTAATGTAGACGTAAGCAAAGTCATCGGACCAGATTATCATTTCGGTATTCAGGTTTTCCGTGACCTTTATTATTTCGGATTCGTCCAGGGACGTTTTCTTGTTCTGGTATATCCAGCCTGATATAGCAAGTATGAGCGTGGCACAGACCATCGTACATACATATATTATAAGAGTAGACTTTGCGTTGGCAGGATACAGAATACAGTATCCTATTACAAGTATGCTTGCGGTAACTATGATGATAGCTGCTGCAAGGGGATTGAAACTGCTTGAAACTCTTTTAACAGTATTTCTCTTGTTGTTCTTATGTCGGCCCGGTCTTTTGTTCATAGATACCGCCTCCCTTCCAACATATTTACCTAAATATATTATAGCAATAATAACTGAAAAAGTCAATTAAAAATTTACAGGCTCTAACAAATTTGATAAAATTGACGGAAATTTACAAGAATATTTCACGTAATATACACTTTTGTCAAATATAATGTTATAATAGTAAAGAAGAATATATCAGGAATGGTTTTGCAAAATGGTGACATTACCTGATCAATAATAAATGTACGGAGGTAAAATATGGCACATATTCTTATTGTTGACGATGAAAAGAATATCCGCAATGTTGTACGCGAATACGCTGAATTTGAAGGATATAAGGTTACAGAAGCCGAAAACGGCATGGAAGCTGTCAATCTCTGCCATGACAATGACTTTGATCTGATCATAATGGATGTAATGATGCCGAGGCTCGACGGATATTCTGCCTGCAAGGAGATACACAAGACGAAGAGCATACCCGTTATCATGCTTTCGGCAAGAGGCGAGGAATATGACAAGCTCTTCGGCTTTGAGATAGGTATCGACGACTACGTTGTCAAGCCCTTTTCGCCAAAGGAGCTGATGGCAAGAGTAAAGGTCGTACTGAAGAGAAACACACATCAGGAGGAGACTGTATCTCAGGACAAATTCTCATTTGAGGGACTTGAAGTCGATATCGCCGGAAGAGAAGTATATGTAAACGGTACTAAGGCGTCCATGACTCCTAAGGAGTACGATCTCTTGTTCTATCTTGTCAAGAACAAGAATATCGCACTTTCAAGGGACAAGCTTCTTGAAGAGGTGTGGGGCTATGACTTCTTCGGTGACGACCGTACTGTTGATACCCACATTAAAATGCTCAGAAACAGCCTTGGAGAGTACCGCAAGTTCATCGTTACACTGAGAGGAATGGGATACAAGTTTGAAGCTGATTAAAAAAAGGATCAGACACGCAGAGAGCAGGATTCCGCTTAAATTCAAGATATGGCTTTATTTTATCATATTCACGGTGATAGTATTCGCCCTGCTGTGGGTATTCCAGATATTCTTCCTTGAAAGGTTCTATAAGGGAATGGCTTACCGTTCTGCCATGAAAAGCATGGATACGATAGTTGAATCCTATGAAAATGATTACAAGAACGGCTACAAGACTCTCTTTTACAAGACCCTGAGCAGTGTTGCGGGAGAGAACGAACAGTGCATATCTATACTTGACAAGTTCGGCAGACCTGTAACACAGGAGCATATTTTAGGAAAATGCATAATACATGACAGGAACAACAAAAACCGCGAACTGATTGACAATATAGACATGGACGACGACGGCGTCATTAAAGGACCGATGATCAATCCCTACACAAACAAGGAAATGCTTATCTGCGGATGCAGGATAGGAACTGCCTCCAATACCCAGGGGTATCTGCTCATAAACTCTACCCTTGAACCCGTAGGCGCTACGGTAAATATCATCAAGCGTCAGCTCATGATCATAACTGGTGTACTGGTGATAATGGCATTCGTCATTTCACTGTATCTTGCAAAGCGAATCGCAATGCCGATAGACAGGATAACAAAGTCAGCGGAGCGGCTTGCTAAGGGCGATTTCAGTACAAAGTTCGACGGAAGGGGATACCTTGAAGCTAAGAAGCTTGCTGATACTCTTACATACGCTGAGAAAGAGCTTTCAAGAGTCGACACCATGCAGAGAGATCTGATCGCAAACGTGTCTCACGACCTGAGGACGCCGCTGACGATGCTGAAAGCCTATGCGGAGATGATACGCGACCTTTCAGGAGACAACCCTGTGAAGCGCAACGAGCATCTGGAAATAATAATCAGTGAAACAGACCGTCTTGCGCTGCTTGTAAACGATATGCTCGACCTTTCAAAGCTGGAGAGCGGAAAGCAGAAACTCACTCCGTCCGAATTCGGGATAAGCGGCAAGCTGGGAGAGATAATAGAACGTTTCAAGGGACTTTCCGAGAAAAACGGCTACCATATCATGTTTACTCCAGATGAAGAAAGGATAGTATACTGTGATGTCGTCAAGATAGAACAGGTCATATACAATCTTATAAACAATGCGCTGAATTATACCGGAGAGGACAAAAAGGTCTTTGTCCGTCAGATAAACAAGGAGGACGGTGTGCTTGTCGAGATAGAGGATACCGGCGACGGCATCGAGGAGGACAAGATAAAGCTGATCTTCGATAAATACTACCGTTCTGAGAACCACAAGCGAGAGGTAGTCGGCACCGGACTTGGTCTTTCCATAGTAAAGGCGGTGCTGAAGATGCATAATTTTGATTACGGTGTCCGCAGTACGCTCGGAAAGGGTTCGACATTCTGGTTCAAGATCAGGAATGTTAAGAAGAATTCTGAATAAAACAACGCTTTTTTATCGGTATACTTTTCGTAAACCGGCATGAAAGGCTTGATATCGGCGTTAGAAAAGAACGTATCACCGTGATTCCGTTCATGAGAACTATTAAAGGTTACTTATAAGCATAAAAAGTGATAACTGGCTATGATTCAATTACAAAATAATACTCCAAGTATTATATAAGTGGACATTTACAGTACACCTTGTGCAGTATTAACAAAAAAGCAATTTTATTCGCCTTAATTTTCTCTGCTGCTCGATCAACATTTTCACACAAAATACATAAATATGTGATATAATATAAATGCTGAGGGAGAATATCCCGAGGCTGATTTTCATGGTAGTTTAATGTTTACCCCAACATTAAATTATTAAATCCCCAATAATCCCTATATCATGGCAGATGAGCTTCCTGAAAAGGAGGCTCATTTGTTTTGTGCAAAAAATTGTTGCATTCATGCAATTGCCTATTGACATATTTCCGACAAAGGTGTATAATACTTTCATAACCTTATCAAGAGCGGCGGAGGTAACAGGACCGGTGAAGCCGCAGCAACCTGACCGTAATGAGTCGAAGGTGCTAATTCCTGCGGTTTTATCCGGAAGATGAGGGCTTTGTGCGATCATGACTTCTCGGATAGAGAAGTTTTTTTATTTTCAGGAGGGTTTTTTTATGAGTAAATGCTTTTTCACATCTGAATCAGTGACCGAGGGACATCCCGACAAGATCTGCGACCAGATCTCTGACGCGGTGCTTGACGCTATTCTCGAACAGGACAAGCTCGGAAGAGTTGCCTGCGAGACCTGCGTTACAACCGGTATGATACTCTGTATGGGCGAGATAACGACCTCAGCAGATATCGATATCCCAAAGATCGCCCGTCAGGTAGTTATCGACATCGGTTACGACAGAGCAAAGTACGGCTTTGACGGTCATACCTGCGCTGTGCTCACATCTATCGACGAACAGTCGCCTGATATCGCTATGGGCGTTAACGAGGCATTTGAATACAGAGAAGAGAACGGCGAATCTGACGGCCTTTCAAACGGTGCCGGAGATCAGGGAATAATGTTCGGCTTTGCCTGCAACGAGACCCCTGAGCTCATGCCCCTTCCGATCTCACTTGCTCACAAGCTCTCCATAAAGCTCACCGAGGTCCGCAAGGACGGTACTCTCCGTTATCTCCGTCCCGACGGAAAGTCACAGGTAACTGTTGAGTATGTGGACGGCAAGCCTGTAAGAGTCGATGCGGTTGTCGTTTCTTCACAGCACTCCGCGGATGTTTCCCTCAAGCAGCTCCGAAAGGATATCGAGGAGTACGTTATAAAGGCAGTTATTCCTTCAAAGCTCATGGACAAGAACACAAAGATTTACATAAATCCTACAGGACGTTTCGTAGTAGGCGGTCCTCAGGGCGACAGCGGTCTTACAGGACGTAAGATAATCGTTGATACATACGGCGGATATTCACGTCACGGCGGCGGAGCTTTCAGCGGAAAGGATCCGACTAAGGTAGACAGAAGCGCAGCTTATGCAGCACGTTATATCGCAAAGAATATAGTTGCAGCAGGTCTCGCGGACAAGTGCGAGGTACAGCTTTCTTATGCTATCGGTGTTGCTAAGCCTATCTCTGTACTTGTTGATACATTTGGCACAGGCAAGGTTGACGAAGAGGAGCTCGCCGAGGCAGTTACAAAGGTATTCGACCTTCGTCCGACAGCTATCATCGAAATGCTCGACCTCAGAAAGCCTCAGTACAGACAGCTTGCCGCTTACGGTCATATGGGACGCGAGGAACTCGGCGTTGCATGGGAGAAGACAGACAGAGCAGATGCACTCAGGGCAGCTCTCTCATAAGGCATAAATATGGAAGAGCTTCGTAATTACCTTGTACTGAGATTTACCAATGCGGTGTTCATTGAGATATTCGGCAGATATGCCTCAAACTCGGAAATGGCTGAGTTTGTTGCAGAGGACGGTTCCGTAAGTATGACATTCAGAATGGTGAACGGGATACTTAATGCTCCCGACACCTGTGAAGAGACTCTCAGTCTAATGTATGTTCTCTTCGAGACAAATCCGGATTCAGCTGTTGGAAAGGTATACAGGGCGCATCAGCGGGAGATTCTCCGCGAGACTGTATACAGGCTGTCGCAGGTGCTTGACGGATTCAGCGATATACGTATGATTGTACACTCTGAAAAAGCGGACGAGAAAGCTCCGGGCGGTATCAGAACAACGCATAAGGACGTGACTATATCAAGGACGCGCAGTACGGAGACTTTTTCCGGGAAATAAAAACAGAGCCATAAAGAAGCTTGTTCTTCTTTATGGCTCTTTCTGTTCACTGAGCTTGTAGCCTTTGATGGGAGAGGCAGTCATTTCACGTATAAGTCCGCTTTTCCTCAGAGATAGCGATCCGTCTGTTCCGACTATTATATGGTCTGCGAGGACAGCTCCCAGCTTTGAAAGGGAAGCGATGAGATTGCTTGTGAATACGATATCTGCCTCAGACGGAGCGGAACTGCTGCCAGGGTGATTGTGGGCAGTAAAAAATATGGTACAGTCGGTTTTTACGACGAAATCAGCAATATCACGGTATGAAGCCGATACCCTGTCAGTCGTGCCGGAGGCGAGGATCTTTGAACTGCATACCCGGAATTTTTTGCTGACAGCTGTAATTATCAGCTTTTCACCCACCGCTCCGATGAAATGGCTTGAAAAGTATCTTTCGGCAGAGTCTGTATCGCTTATCGTCCTGATCACAAAGCGCTCTGTGTAGAGAGAGCGGCTGATGCATGGGATAAGCTTCAGCAGGACTGCCGTATTTTCGTTTATGCGGCTGTCTTTCATGAGAAGATGTGGATCGGCGTTCACGAGGGCGTTTACGCTGCCGTATTCTCCCAGAAGATCCGAAGCGAGAGAAGCAGCATTCTCACAGCGTGCGTAAATAAGCAGGAGTTCCAGCCGTTCATGCTCGGAAAGACCTGAAAAGCCGAGTCTTTTGTATTTATCAAGGAGCTGCTGTCTGCGCAGCTTTTTATTATTGTCCTGCATGGCTCAGAAGGTAAATGCACCGCTTCCGCGCATGGAAAAGAAACTGCCGCCGCCTGCTATTATAAAGTCCCTGAAACTTATTCCGACAGCTGAAAGCAGCTCACCGAAAAAGTGGACTGTTGCATAGTCACGGTCATCAGGAACAGGTATTCTGTATCCGTGGTTTATTCCGGCGCAAACTGAGGAAGCGTTGCTTCTGAGTATGATCGCAGCCATTTCTCTTGGCGATATCCTGCCTGTGAGGATATCCCCGGTGGGAACAGTTACGACTCTCAGAAGCTCATATTTAGAACTGAGACAGAGTATGGTGCATATATCAGATGAAGAATCTGAAAACTGCTCGGCGATACAGGTGAAGAGCTGCTCATTCGACAAAAGTGTCTCGCTGCTGTGGGAGTTCCGGAGATAATCCGTACCGAAATCGTACATCAGCTTCAGAAAGGCAGCACCGGCTTCACCGACTCCCTTTACGCTCATAAGCATATCGGAACCGGCTGAGAGAACTTTTGCGGTATTTCCGAATTCGTCCGCAAGTGCGTGGGCAATGCCGTTGGTATTGACTACGGGACGAGCGTAGAACATGAGCAGTTCAAGGAGCTCATGGTCGAAAAGACCCTCCTGTCCCGAATCAAGGAAGCGCTTTCTCATACGCTCCCTGTGTCCTGCGTGAGCGTTTTTGCCGTTCATTCCATATCCCCCCCCGTTTTGTGTTTTATTTCTTTATTTGCCTGCCGGTTTCCTTTACGTTGGTCCTTCCGAGGATATAATCAACGGAAACACCGTAAAAGTCAGCAAGTATCAGAAGATGTTCAACAGGAATAGTCTGAAATCCGCGTTCATAGCGCGAATATACAGTTTGGCTCGTGTGAAGAAGCTCGGCGATCTTTGTTTGGGTCAGGTCGGAATCTTCACGCAGATCTTTCAGCCTCTGAAAATGCATATAATCATCTCCTGTAGTATAATGTGAAGTTAGAACCTTTCGGTACTAATGACTTTATCACATTAATCGGAGATAATGTTGCTTTGAGTACTTATTGGTACTAAAAAATGTCTTACCGTCATAGCGGACTATAGTCTGCCCTAATTACAGTCGTATATTTTTATGTAGAATAGTTGTTAAAATGATACAAAAATACGTAAAAATAATTCAAAAGTGCATACAGGAAGCGTTGACTTGAATTATTAACAATGATATAATTACAGTAGATAATTATGCGTACTTTGTACGGAATTGGAGGAGTTTAAATGAGATTCAGAAAAATCCTGAGCGGACTTGCGGCGCTGGCGCTTTCTGTTTCCGCTTTTGCTGGACCCGGAGCTGCTGAGTTTACAAAGCCGTTCGCTGCACAGGCGGCCGCAAGCTGGAAGTTCGACTTCGGCGGCAGCGGCGCAGCCGGAGGCTATACCGGCGTATCAGCTTCAGACGGCTATAATTCTGGAAGAGGCTACGGCTTCGCACAGACATGGAACGTGGCTAATGTGAATGCTGGCGGAAGCGGAGTTCTTGCAGACGCAGTGCAGTTCAAGGACTATGGTACAGGCAATACCTTCAATGTTGATCTGCCGAAGGGACTTTACGAGGTAAAGGTAACTGTGGGAAATGCTCCGCGTACTACCATAAAGCTTGAGAGCATGGTGCAAATGATGAACCTCACAGGTTCAGGTGCGACCGAGACTGTGAAGCTCCCCGTCACCGACGGTCAGCTGAATATACAGGCTGTGGAGGGTATGAGCAACCGCGAGCAGTCTATAGCTGCCGTGGAGATAACACAGCTCAATGATACCGGGGAAATGCCGCCTACTGTGTGGATATGCGGAGACTCAACAGTTGCAAATTACTATAACTGCGCAGACACCTCGCAGCATGGCTGGGGACAGTTTTTCAGCGGCAAGCTCGGCGGAACTGCATACGATGTCCGCAATATGGCTACCAGCGGACAGTACGCCAAGGGCTTTGTGGACGCAGGACAGTTCGCACCTATAGAGACCTACGGAAAATCCGGAGACTATTACATAATCTCCATAGGCATAAACGATTCAAACTACTCCAACGAAACGGAGTATTACAACACTGTCACCGATATGGTAAAGCGTGCCAAGGCTAAGGGCATGACGGTAGTCCTTGTAAAGCAGCAGGGCAGGAGAGGCGATCTGCAGCGCAGCCCGAAACTGACCGGACGCTGGTACGGCGGCTCTCTCGATAAGATAGGCAGCGAGCAGAGCGTTCAGGTAGTTGATCTGTTCACAAGGTGGCAGAATTTCGGCCTTTCCGTGGGCTATGACGGAATGGCTTCATACTATGCCATAAAGAACGATGGTTCTGCTGATGATCTCCACCAGAGCAAAATGGGCGCTCAGAAGATAGCGGAGATTATGCTGGAGGAGATACAGTCAGGCGCAAGAGAGCCCGTACACCCTGACGCAAACGTCAGCTATATGTTCAGGAACGTCAACAGCGGTCTTTACATGGAGGTCGCTGACGGAAACTTGACAAGCGGCGCAAATGTTCAGCAGGGACAGTCAGGCGGTGTTTCACAGCTCCATAATACATGGAAGTGCATACAGGCTACAGGCGATTATTACTACATAAAGCCCGTTGATTCCGAGCTCTGCCTCTATGTTGACAACGGCAGCCGCGACAACGGCGCGAATATAGTGGTTGCGGATAAGAATGGCTACAGCGACCAGTTCTTCAAGTTTTCCGACAACGGCGACGGTACAGTTACCATACTCACAAGGGCTTCAAGAGATGCCTCTGCGGTAGAGGTGGGAAGCGCCTCCACCAGCAGCGGAGCCAATGTACAGCAGTGGGAGGTAAACGGTCACGCCTGCCAGAAGTGGGAAATGATAGAGGTCGATGATATCGTTATAACGGTCCCAACGACTACCACAACGGTCACTGAAACAACTACGACCACTGTGACCGAGACCACAACTTCTTATGTACCCGATATCTCAATAAAGTACGGTGACGCGAACTGCGACGGCGGAGTTGATCTTTCAGACGCTGTGCTCATAATGCAGGCTTTGGCAAATCCAAACAAGTACGGTATCGGCGGCACCGGCAGAGCTATAACTGCTGACGGTGTGCGCAATGCAGACGTTACGGGCAACGGCGACGGCATGACGGTTGCAGACGCGCTGTTCATACAGACTTATCTCCTCGGTCTCAACGATCTTCCGACAAGTGCTGCTGCACCGATGACAACTACTACCACTACGGCTACGACCAACACCACCACAACTACTGCGCCTGTTCCGGTGAAGTACTACGCGGCAGACCAGACATGGAACGACGGTATCATCGAGACGGTAAACTCCGGATATACCTGCGATAAGGGCTATGTGAACCTCGGCAACAACACTGACAGCAACATTACATTTACGGTGAATGTTTCTTCTGACGGAAACTATATGACCCATATCCGCTTTGCGAACGGCTCCACCAGTGACCGTAAAATGAAGCTTTTTGTAAATAATAATCTTGATTTGTGCTGGATGCAGTCCTTCCCAGGCACAGGCTCATGGACTGACTGGCAGGAATACGGAATCGTTCTGCCACTGAAGGCAGGTAACAACACTATCCTCATGCAGTCGGCAATGTCGGAGGGAGCTCCGAATATCGACTATATCGAGCTTATCATCACGGACGAGCCCTACGCTGAGATATACGACCCGTCACAGGAGCAGCAGAGCTCCGGAAGCGGTCAGCACACTCTCTATATCGCAGGAGATTCAACGGTACAGAGCTACCGTGAGTCATACGCTCCGCAGCAGGGCTGGGGCTATTATATGAAGGATTACTTCAACGGTGATATCACTGTTGCAAATCACTCTATAGCAGGAAGAAGCTCCAAGAAGTTCTATGACGAGGGCAGGTGGCAGACCATTGCAGACAGTCTCAGAGAGGGCGACTTCGTAATGATACAGTTTGCGATCAATGACGCAGGCTCTGCAAATGCCGACAGATACGCTCCTACCTGCGGAAACGTGGACAATCCTTCATCGGGCTCATATGAGTGGTATATGACTCAGTTCATCAAGTCCGCAAAGGACAAGGGAGCAACTCCCATACTTGTAACCACGACTATTGGTATGAAGGCTTACTCAAACGGCAGGTTCGAGAACAGCTATACCAACTACAACGAGGCTTGTTACAACCTTGCGGGAAAGTACAGCATACCCTGCATAGATCTTAATACCCTTATGGTTAACCATTACAACTCCGTTGGCTATGATACGGCAAAGAGCTATCACCTTATGGGAGCGGTTTCCGGCTCTACGGACGGTACCCACTTCTGCGAGAAAGGCGCGAATATCGTTGCCGGACTTGTTGCGGGAGAAATAAAGAAACAGGGCATAAGCGGTCTTGCTTCATATCTTAAATAACAGTCAGCATACAGCAGAAAGGCTTCACTCAGGTGGAGCCTTTTTTGTGCCGTTTTATGTTGACATGAGTGTAAAAAAGGGGTATAATGTCTAAGTGCTTTATACTCAGTATAAAATACAATACTATATATTATAAGGAGATACAGGATGGAAACAGCAAAACCAAAGAAGAAGCACAGGATACTCAGGACGATACTGAAAGTACTTGGGATAATCTTCGCAGTTATACTCATTGCAGTAGTGATACTTGCCATAAGGAACCGCATACTCAGCAAGAGTGATAAAAAGCTTTATGCAGATGTTTACGGAGAATACTACACGACAGATTCAGGCGACAGGATCAATTATACATTCTATGACAGCAGCTCAGACAGAGTTGCGGTGATACTTCCGGGATACGGCTCTGCGTCAGCTCATTACGAATTTGATACCTTCGCAAAGAGGATCAACGGCGATTACAAGCTTGTGATAGTCGATCCGATAGGAGTCGGACTCAGTGACGAGACCGATACTCCAAGGACTGTTGAGAACTACTGCACGGAACTCCATGGACTTATGGAATATCTCGGCTATGACAGGTATACTATCATCGGTCATTCCATTGCGGGACTGTATTCGCTTTACTACGCAAATCAGTATGCTGATGAGGTGGAAGCCTTTATAGGCATAGACGCTTCCGTGCCGCATCAGGTAGACTCTGACGAGTGGATGGCAAAGCCGGACAATCAGTACAAGGTATATAAGGTACTGAGAGCGGCATTTGTAAAAACAGGCATATACCGTGTGGTCACAGAGCTTGGTATGGACGCTCTTATGGAACAGATACCCACACTTACCGAAGCGGACAGGGATATTGTATGTGCAATGAACTGTTCAGTTCCAATGAATGATACGCAGATGAATGAACTGAAGCTGCTCGGAAAGAGCATAGAGACCTGCTACGATATGAAATTCCCGGAAACAGTACCGGTGCTTTACGTTCTCGCAAATGACAACTGCGACAGGATGCCGGAGTGGGAGCCCATGCACAAGGAGCTTGTTACCGCCCCGGAAAGCAGAGTGGTAAGTATCGACGGTACCCACTATCTGCATCATACAAACCTTGACGGACTTCTCAGCAAGATGTACGGCTGGGAATGCTTTGCCGGTCCAGGTATAACAGTTTCAGAGAACAATGAGGAAGCTGCGTAAGCAAAGAATATAATAAAAATTAGCCCGAAAGCGATAATGCCTTCGGGCTTTTGTCATGTATCTTATTCTATGGTGACTTTCTTCATTACCTGAGGAGTTGTTGGCTTGTCGTTATAGTCTGTAGCGCACTCTGCTATTTCGTCAACTACCTCCATGCCCTCTATTACCTTGCCGAAAGCGGCATAGTTTCCGTCAAGATGAGGAGCGTCCTCGTGCATGATGAAGAACTGGGAGCCTGCTGAATCAGGCATCATTGAACGAGCCATGGAGAGTACACCTCTTGTGTGCTTGAGGTCGTTCCTGACTCCGTTTGCAGCGAACTCTCCCTTGATATGCCAGCCGGGACCGCCTGTGCCGGTGCCGTTGGGGCAGCCGCCCTGTATCATGAAGCCGGGGATAACTCTGTGGAAGGTGAGTCCGTCATAGAACCCCTGCTTTATGAGCTTTTCAAAGTTCTCGCAGGAGATAGGAGCGATATCGGGATAAAGCTCTATCTTTATCTTCTTTCCGTTTTCCATTTCGATGATTACCATAATTTTTTCCTCCGTTTTTTTAATTCAGTACGATTGTAAAGTCAGTCCTTATCTCAGTGACAGGTTCTGCGGTAGTCGGGCGCTCTGCGCGTTCAGCGGCTTCCATTGAAGCCATTGTAGCCTCATACTGTTCGAGTATGGACAGAGTGGTCGTCGGGATCTCGTCAGGATCAATCGGTACAAGACCGATCGCGTCGCCGAACATATCTGTTACTGTAGCGTACTGCACCTCTGTTACAGACTCAGTAGTTATCGGGACTGTTTCGATGATGTCGCCGAGCATATTTGTAATGACTACATAATTGAGCGTATCCGGCTCGGTTGTTGTAGTTACCGGCAGAGCCGGCGGAGTCGGACTGTTTGTGAAGAGCTCGTCAGGATAGGTAGTTGACTTGCTGCTTCGGTTTTGGTTGTTTATAGTATTTATATCCTCTGCGCAGGACTTGCCTGCAAATATTATCAACGCTGCTGCCAGGATCGCGATACAGAGCGCCAGTAAAGATCTTTTCTGCATGATAACAGCTCCTTGGGATAGGGGAAAATTATATTCTGAGTTGTCCACGGCAATGACTGCCATAAAGCGGTCATTGAGGACACACTATATTATAATCCAATAACTGTGTATTGTCAAGTGCCGGAGGGCTTTACGACAGCGGGAAGCCTGCTGCAGCCATTAAAGCGAAGAATGCTGAGAATCCGCATATAAGCATAAGATATGAACAGATACGCGGAAGCGTCAAACGATATACGTCATGCGGTGCGGAGGGATTTATCCTGAGATTTATAGTTTCTCCCACAGAGACTGCACGGCGTGACATGAGATCCTTGTGAGTGTAGTATATACCGTTATATGTATATGACCAGTAAGGGCGGTACTGATCGCCGTACCTTCCGTGTAAATACTGCACATAAACGCATTCGGCAGTGATCTCCTCCGTGCAGCGGCGTTTCTTGACAATGTTGTATACAGCTGGCATGAGCAGGATAAGTATGCCGCAGTCTATCAATGAGCAGCAGAGCGCTATTACAAGAATATCCGGGAACAGGACTGCGGTCAGACTGAATATCAGAAGTGTAAGTCCGAGCAATGCAGGTATAATCAGCAGCAATGCAATATCGTATCTTTTTACTTGTTTCAGGCTTATGGAAAGAAGCATGAAGCCGGCAAAGAAAAGGATACCCTGTACTATGCCGAGGGTCGTGCCTTTAAGCAGGCTCAGAAGTACGAGCGCAGCGGATATCATTATTATCCCTGCCGCACCTTCCCATAAAACAGCCTTCGGCGGAGTTATACCGGCATAATTGGTATCGGAAATGTCATCATCGCTGTCGGCGGAATTGCCGGAAATGAGCTCTATTTCCTTTTTTTCACGTTCCATGGCTTTTTCTCCGAATATACGGTCTATAAAGTAGCATACCGCCGGCACACCGGCAGCAAGGATAAGACCTGTCGCAATAATAAGCCCGGCGAGTTCCTTGTCTGAACTATAAAAAAAGAAAGCACCGCATATCAGGATAAATCCGGCTATCATTGAAATGGCTGTTATTTTCATCAGACCGGGAGATGAAGGCGGAGCCTTCTTTTTTTCAAAAGGCATATTATAGGCGTAGTTTATCATTGACTTGTCTGCGCCTGAAATTTCTATCGCTCTTTTTAATTCCTTTGCCTGATCTTCAATGGAAAGCTTTTCAAATTCCGGCAGTGTCATGAGCTGAGACTTGATTTCCGGGAGGCATTTTTCCGTTATGAGTGAATAAGTAACTCTGTGATCCATTTTGTTTATTCCTTTCAGCGAATTATTCTATAAGTCCGCGTATTCCTTTTTCAGCAAAGGCTTTCTTGTAGTATACAAGCTCGTCTTTTATAAGGTCGTCGATGACCTGCATACCGAGAAGCTCAACGGGTGCTTTGTCGTCTGTGAGTATCCTGCCCTTTGAGGTATAGGGTACGAGCTCCTGCTGAACTTTGTCCATAAGCTCCCTGAGGGGAGCATTTTCGATGGCTTCGGTATTCCGGCTGAGCAGGGAGAGCATATCGCTGCTGTCAGAGGCAAAGAGCTCGCGGTTTGTTGAGTTGGGTACGTCTACGGTGTATACATTACCGAACACATCTGAGATAGTGTCGGAAAGATGACCGTTTATTCCGTCGGAGCTGTCGGAGCGCATATTCATATTGACTGCCATTACGCCGCCCTCGTTGAGATGCTCCTTTACAAGACGGAAGAATTCCACTGAGGACATCTGAAATGGGATGGTAATATCCTGATAGGCGTCAACAAGTATTACATCGTACTTTTTCCCGCAGGCTGCAAGGAAAGCCCTGCCGTCGTAGGTAGTGACCTTTACCTCATCAGGGAGCTCAAAGTATCTGTGGGCGAGGTCTGTGATCTTTTCGTCTATTTCAACTCCTTCGGCTGTCACACCGCTGAAGTAGGTCATGCACTGCTTGGCGTAGGTGCCTGTTCCCATACCGAGGACGAGTATATCAGCGGTATCGGGTGAAGCTGTCATAAGGGGAGCAGCCATAGCGTAATCGTAGTACATACCTGTCAGTTCTCCGGACTTCACGTATACCGACTGAACCCCGAAGAGTACATTTGTTGAGAGGTAGGTGTGGTCTGCGTCGTCGGATACCTGTAAATAGTTGTATACCGACTCGCCCTCATAGGTGAGCCCTTTTTCCCAGAACGCAAAGCCCATTGAGGGCGAGGCAAAGCAGCATACTAAGAAGAGGACAGACGCTGTAACTGTTTTTACAGCGCCGCACCTGCTGCTGATGAAGTACACAAGACCTATCACAAGCATTATTCCTGCGAATATGAGGAATGTAACGGCTGTTCCCACAGCAGGTATGGATATGAAGGTGGGGACGAAGGTGCCAATTATCGAGCCTATGGTGTTGAAAGCACCGAGAGTTCCCACGGTCCTGCCGCTGTCGTCGAGGGAGTCAACGGTATACTTGACAAGCGAGGGAGTGACGGTGCCAAGCAGAAACAGGGGATAAACAAAGATTACCATGCAGGTGAGAAAAGCCGCCCATATCAGAAAATTTGTATTGACGGTGAGGACGAGCAGTCCGGATATGCCGGCAATTATGAACTTGCCTGCGAATGGTACGGCAGCTATCCATACAGCGGCAACGAGTATCCGGCCGTAAAGTCTGTCAGGATCGGGATTCTTGTCAGCGCTCCTGCCTCCGTAAATGTTTCCGAGAGCCATGGCTATCATTATCGTACCTATTATAATGGTCCATACGATCTGTGAGGAACTGAAGTACGGAGCAAGCAGTCTGCTTGCCCCAAGCTCGACAGCCATGACGGACATACCCGCAAAGAACTCGGTCATGTACAGGTACCATTTGTTTTTCAGTATCTTTGGCAGCGGCTTTTTTTGTGGTGCAGCTTTATTCTTCATATATATCTCCTTATTTTATCAGGTTGTCAGCGTGTATCGTTCAAGAGCCGATAACAAATCAATTATATCACAAATGAGGTGGAGTTGTAAAGTGGTATAATCGGCAGGCTTCGGGCATAGACTTTATCGGGAGGAGATATTATGGATAACAGAGTTCCCGATACGGAGAGATACAGACAGGAGCTTATGAAGCTCTACAGCAGGAGCGCTTCAAGAGGAGAGGACGAAAAGCTCCCGGAGGAAGTCAATGAGGAAGCTCCCGACGATACAGCCTATTCTGAGTTCACTGACAGTACGGAGCAGGAGGACTACAACAGCCGCTATCCGGAGCCGGATCTTTCAGAGCTTGACACCGATTTCGGAACTGCTTCGACGGAGGACGCCGAGCCGCCTGAGTATGACAGCAATGACCTGATCGGCACCGACAGAGGCTATATACTTGTGAATGTGAGGACGGGAGACGATTCTTCAGCTGTGGAGGGAGCTTCCGTGGAGGTGACGGCGGTCGTTGACGGAAAAAGGCTCATACTTGCTTCCGGAGCGACCGACAGCAGCGGAGTTTCACCAAGGTTTTCGCTGCCTGTTCCCGACATTGAGCACTCACAGTCTCCGGGATCTGCGGAACGTCCCTATAATCTGTTCGATGTGAGCGTGTACGCGGAGGGATTCTTCAGGGCAAGGAGCGTGGACGTTCCCGTATTTTCAGGTATAACCTCTGTTCAGAACTTCAACCTCGTACCTGTTCCGCTGATGATGAACAGCAGCGACGAAACAGTTACATATTACAATGCTGAGCCGGATTTCCGCGGCGGAAAGGAGTGAGCCATGCTTACAGGCACTCCGTTTATACCGGAAACTATTACTGTACATTTGGGCTTTCCTGATTCAGCTGCTCCGAATGTGGAGGTTGACTTTGCTTCCTATATCAAGAATGTGGCTTCCAGTGAGATATACCCCACATGGAACGTCAGCGCCCTCAGAGCCAATATCTATGCTATAGTTTCATTTGCGCTGAATCGCATATATACCGAGTGGTACCGTTCGCGGGGGTATGATTTCGACATAACCTCCACTACACAATACGATCAGAAGTTCATAAACGGCAGGGAATACTTCGAGAATATCAGTTTTCTCGTTGACGACCTGTTCAACGACTATGTGAGGCGGAGGGGGAGTGTTGAGCCTCTTTTCACTTCCTTCTGCAACGGTACCACCTCTACCTGCAGCGGTCTTTCACAGTGGGGCACTCAAGCCCTTGCGGAGAGGGGATACGATTCGCTGGAGATACTGAAATATTACTACGGTGATGATATAGAGATAGTGCAGGACGCTCCGGTGAAGACGGCAATGCCGTCATATCCGGGAAATGAGCTTAAAAACGGCGATTTCGGAAATGATGTGAAGTTCGTGCAGGTATGGCTTAACCGCATATCAGGAAATTTTCCTGCGATACCCAAGATACCTGCCGCAGACGGTATATTCGACACACCTACCGAGGCTGCTGTGAGGAAGTTCCAGCAGATATTCGGACTGGAGGTCACAGGTACGGTCGATGCCTCGACATGGTACAGGATAACCTATATCTATACCAGCGTCAAGCGTCTTGCGGAGCTGGATTCCGAGGGTGTACGCTTCGAGGATATAATGCCGCGGTTCACCGAGGATCTGAGCATAGGTATGCAGTCGGTAGAGGTGAGTATGCTACAGTATTATCTTGCAGTTATAGGCGCATACTACGAAGCGGTAATACCTGTGGAGATGACCGGATATTTCGGTGAGCAGACAGAGCGTTCCCTGAAGTCCTTCCAGCGTGTTTTCGGACTACCGCAGACGGGTATCGCCGACAGAGCCACACGGAACGATCTCTATCGGGCGTATCAGGGCATAGTTGAGAGCGTGCCGCCTAAGTATACCTATGTCGCCCTATATCCGGGAACGGTTCTGAGAGAGGGAGCCAGCGGAGATTCCGTGAAGATAATACAGCAGTATCTTACCTATATAAACAGGAGCTATAACAATATACCCGCGGTGAGCGATACTGGCTATTTCGGACCTCTTACAAAGCAGTCGGTGACGGCGTTCCAGAGACAGTTCGGAATTGATCCTACGGGTATAGTGGGAGCTGTTACATGGGACAGGATAGCAGGAGTATATTCAGACCTGCGCTATGGCTTCGACAAGCGTCCCTACCAGAATCCCGGCTATACTATAAAGTAGGGAACGTCTCTCCGGCGTTCCGAGCCGTTAGTTTGCAGGGGCGGATATTATCCGCCCGTGTACACCTGACAATAAAAAATTCCCCTGGCATTAAGCCCGCGAAAGCGGATACTGTATTTTTAGGAACGGAGTTGGTTTTGTGCCATATACAGAGGAACAGAAAAAGGAACATATACGAGAGCTCCAGAGCTATCTTTATGCAATATCTCTCTTTGACAAGCGTGTACCGCAGATAGTTCCGGACGGTGTGTACGATAAGTACACTGAGCAGGCTGTGGCAGCTTTTCAGCGAGCCTACGGGCTTCCGGAAACAGGTGAGACGGATACAGCCACATGGGACAGGATAGCCGCAATATACCGTGATTATCTTGAGGGAGCACCGGCGGCTTATCATGTTTTCCCGTCAAGGAGCTTCATAGTCTGTGAGGGCGACAGCGGCGAACTGGTCTATATCATACAGGCTATGCTCTGGAAGGCGGCAGGGCGTTTTGACAATATGCCGAGGGTGAGAGTAAGCGGTGAGTACGACGGAGCAACAGCCAGAGCGGTGGATTTTTTCAGGAGCTGCTGCGGACTTCCTGCGGACAGCTCAGTTGACTGCCTTACATGGAATATGCTTGTGCGTTTCCTTGAGGTGAGTTATTGACTTTTTTGTCCTCTGAAACGCCTGCATAGAGTGTGTAAAGTAAGAAATGGTGATTTTACACATATTCGTAAAAAATTGAACATAAATCATCATATTATCCACCTGAGGGATATAATTTATTGATTTTACACCTTTAGTATTGACAAAGTGAATTTATTGTTATATAATTAGCACATAAAGCTGGCCGGTTTTAAATATTTTAAAAAGGATATGAAACAAATGAAAAACGCAATTAAAAGAACATTTACTATTTTTGCAGCAGCAACCACACTCCTCGTATCAGGAGCTTCTATGACAGCAAACGCTGCACATAATCACTGTTGTTGTTCAGGCACAACCACAAGAGTTATCAGATGCCTTACCGGTACACACAATGTTATGGGCGTATACAGCAACTGCTGTGGTCACTTACTCTGGACATATACCACATGATTCAGAAAATAAAATAAGCAATGAGCTCTCCTTATAATGAGGGGAGCTTTTTTATATGTTAATGCTTTTGTAGTCAGAATTAACAAAAAATTCAAAAAGTTTTTCGCATTGTCCACCTTTGGGTGATTATTTGTTGAATATACACGTTTAGTATTGACAATCAACATAAAATGTTGTATCATACATAACATAAAGCCGTACACATAAACGGTATTTACAGCCGTCTTTGTTCCGGCACGTACAAACGGATAACTGCACTCAACATGATATAAGGGAAGCATCACACTATTTTCATTCACCAATCTCACCAATAAGACCATAAGGTCTTAAATTTAAAGTAAAGGAAGTAAAAAACAATGAAAAAGGCAATCAAAAGAACATTCACTATCTTAGCAGCGGCAGCCACACTCCTTGTATCAGGAGCATCTATGACAGCAAATGCAGCTTGTCAGTATCACCATGGTACATATCAGAACGGATATTACATTGATAATTGTTATTATGGCGAAACATATACTTACTCATGGAAAGGACATAAGTATAGGAAGACAGCAAAGTATTGCAAGTGCTGCAACCAGTTTGTTGGATATACTCCTGGTCAGTATGTATGGGGTACGTGATAATCTGAACTCTAACTGACGATAAATGTAATAAAACAGCTCCCCTCATATGAGGGGAGCATCATTAAACCATGATAGGAAGAAAATACTATGATAAAGTTAAAAGAATTGATTTCGATAGCGATTCTCGGACTTGTTTCAATGGCAGTTCTTGCTTCATGCGGCGACGAACTGTTCAGAGGTGAAAGTGACTGGGCTAGACATGGACCGGGACCGGAACCGACTGTTGTATTTGTACAAGGTCCGCTGAACGGTGAAGTCGGTGATTACTGGCTTGAAGGTGACAAGCTCGTTGGAGTTTCGTCAAGCGGTAAAGATGTAGAGTTTTATCAGGAAAACGGTATTTGGAAATACAATGTTAAATGATGATAAGCTCCCCTCATATGAGGGGAGCTTTTCTTTGTTCCGGCAAAAGACTGCGTTCATGCTATAGATAGTATTATATATATATGTATGTATATACTAACGATTTTTACATATAGCTTGAAAAAGTGCAGAAAAGGTCTTGACAAATACAGATTCAGACGATATAATAATCACATGAACTTAAAAAGGGTTCAAAATGCCCTCAGTTTGAAACGACTTCGTTTATGAATGGCTGAGGGCTGTTACGATTTACAGATTCATAAACGATGCGCTTTTTTAAGGAGAAGATGAATAATGCGCATAACCCATAGAGAGCGTAATAAAAAAATAATAAAATTTGATTTAATGATATTTGCGCTAATGATAGCCTCTTTTTTTACAGGTATTAATCTTGTCAATTTTGGTGTTATTATCTTTTTTATCATTAAAATTTTCTTTCGTAAAAAAAGTACCTGAATTTTGAATATGATTATCCGGACGAATCCGAATACTTCGACTTCAAACATGAAGACGAATATGATTACAGAAAATATGATGAAAGGCTGAGATGAGAACATTAAGTTTCAGTTATTTTTATTATTAGGACCGTATCTTAACCCAAAATTTTACAAATCCCTTGATATCATTTCTTAAAGGAGGAGATGATACTATGTTAAGATTATATTTGAAAGAGTTTATTATAATGACAGAATTGATGACGAAAGGCTGAGGTAATGGGAATGTAATTCCGGATCTCAGCCTTTTTTATTGTTGTTACGGAACAGTCTTACAGTTGATTTGTATTTGACTTTATACAGTTAATGTGATATAATAAATTAAATGTGTCTGTCAGCGGACAGAATGAAAAACTACAAAGGATTGATAATATGGACTATAAAGCACTTGCAGATTACCTTTTCCCCGATGTTACGGCAACTCCTGAGGATATAGAGGCACGTTTCCCGGAGAGACAGCTCCCGGCAGGAGCCAATGTCACACGTATTGGTCCGAGTCCCACGGGCTTCGTTCATCTCGGAAACCTTTACAACGCTATAATCGGCGAGCGTATAGCTCACCAGTCACAGGGTGTTTTCTACCTCAGGATAGAGGATACGGACAACAAGCGTGAGGTTGAGGGGGCTGTTGAGACAGTTATAAACGCTATGGACTACTTCGGCGTACACTTTGATGAGGGTGCTACTGCAGAGGGCGACAACGGAAGCTATGGTCCATATCGTCAGCGACAGCGCAAGGACATCTATCACGTTTTCGCAAAGCTCCTAACTGAAAGAGGACTTGCTTATCCATGCTTTATGACGGCAGAGGAGATAGAGGCAGTCCGCGAGCAGCAGACCGCCAATAAGGAAAATCCCGGAGTATACGGTAAGTATGCCAAGTGCAGAGACCTCAGTCTTGATGATGTAAAGGCAAATATCGAAGCAGGCAGAGAGTGGGTCCTCCGTTTCAGAGGTCAGGAGACCAATGAAACTATCGCTGTCGAGGACGCTATCCGCGGCAAGCTTGAAATGCCACGCAACAATATGGACTTTGTGCTTCTGAAGAGCGACGGTATCCCCACATATCACTTTGCTCACGTAATAGATGACCATTTTATGCGCTCCACCCATGTTATACGCGGCGAGGAGTGGATATCCTCACTGCCCATGCACGTAGAGCTTTTCAATACTCTCGGCTGGAAGCAGCCAATATACTGTCATACCGCTACTCTTATGAAAATGGACGGTGAGAGCAAGAGAAAGCTCTCCAAGAGAAAGGATCCAGAGCTTGCACTGGCTTACTACCAGCAGGAGGGAATCAGCAAGGACGCTGTATGGGAGTTTCTTCTCACCCTGTTGAATTCCAACTATGAGGAATGGCGTATTGCCAATCCTGAAGCCGACTATCACGAATTCCCATACACACTGGAAAAGATGTCTGTGTCGGGAGCTCTTGTTGACCTCGATAAAATGAGGGATATATCCAAGAACGTAATATGCCGCATGACCGCAGAGCAGGTACGTGACGGCTGGCTGGAATGGTGCAGCGAGTACAATAAGGACTTCGCAGAGCTGATAAACAAGTACCCGGAGAGGACGCTTGCGGCCCTCAATGTTGGCAGGGGCGGCGAAAAGCCAAGACGTGACATCGAGACATGGAAGCAGGCCTGCGACTTCATGAGCTTCTATTACGACGAGACCTTCAGAGTAACGGACGATATGCCGGAGGAGTGCGATGAGGCTACGGTAAAGGATTTCTTCGGAAGATACCTTGCGTCTTACGACCACAGCGACGATTCTGCGGCGTGGTTCACCAAGGTAAAGGCTATCACAGAGGAAATGGGCTTCGCAGTAAAGCCCAAGGACTACAAGAAGAACCCCGACCAGTTCAGGGGAAGCATAGTACATATCACTAATATGCTCCGTATAGCTCTGACAGGACACGCAAACGCACCCGATATCTGGGAAGTGAGCCACGTTCTCGGCGAGGAGATCACACGCAAGCGCCTTCAGGCTTTTTCATAATGCGGAATTCGGAATGCGGAATGCGGAATTAACAGTGTTCGCTATCGAAGACTGATTTAAATATTATCGCGTAAGCGATACCGATAATTCCTAATTCCGAAATCCTAATTCCGAATTATATAAAGAGGTAATAAAAATGTCAGACAATAAAGAAAAGAAAAATTTTGAGATACCCCGTCCTGTGTTCCCGAAAAGAGCTGTTGTCACAGGCGGTATGCCCTACGGCAACAAGGAGCTCCATTTCGGTCACGTCGGTGGTATGCTGGTATTTGCGGATACCTATGCACGCTTCCTGAGAGACCGCATAGGCAAGGAAAATGTTATATTTGTCAGCGGTACGGACTGCTACGGCTCTCCTATCGCAGAGGGCTGGAGAGTAAAGGTCAAGAACGGAGAATTTGAAGGCTCTCTTGAGGATTTCGTACAGAGAAACCACAACAAGCAGAAGGAGACTCTTGCCGCTTACGGTATAGCTCCGAACCTTTTTGCGGCTTCAGGTCTCGGACGCTCCAAGGAGATACACGCTTCTGTCACAGACCGCTTCATCAGCTCACTTCACAAAAAAGGACAGTTGGATCAGATAACTACCATGCAGTTCTTTGACGAGAAGGCAGGAGTTTTCCTCAACGGCAGGCAGGTCATAGGAAAATGTCCCGTAGACGGCTGTACTTCCGAAAAGGGCTATGCCGACGAGTGCGACATGGGACATCAGTATATGCCTGAGAACCTTATAAACCCTGTCAGCACACTCACAGGTGAAACTCCCACCATGAAGCCTGTTACCAACTGGTATTTCAAGCTCCGTGACTACGAGCAGCTTATGAAGGAATGGGTGGAGGAGCTGAAAAAGCGCAAGGATATCCGTCCTGTTGTATGGAAGACTATAGACGAGTTCCTCAAGAATCCTGTCATCTACATAAAGCGTGAGTTCGAGGAGAAGTACATGGAGCTGAAAACCTCCATGCCGGAGCATAATTACATAGAGGAGCCCAAAAAGCCCTCATTTACTATAGAGTTCAGCAAGCTCTCGGACTGCGATGAAGCCTGCCGAATACTCACTGAGAACGGTATACGCTACAGAACAGGAAAGACCCTTGTACCCTTCCGCCTTACCGGAAATATCGAGTGGGGAGTTCCAGCACCTGTCATGGACGGCGTTGAGGGACTTACCGTATGGGTATGGCCTGAGTCGCTGTGGGCTCCTATCTCCTTTACTGAGACTTATCTCGAATCTATCGGTCACGACAAGGAGGAGTGGAGAGACTACTGGTGCAGCAAGGACGCGACAGTATACCAGTTCATAGGTCAGGATAATATTTATTTCTACGGTATCGCAGAGCCTGCAATGTGGATGGCACAGCAGGAGAGCGATACAAAGACCGCTTCACCTGCCGACGGAGAGCTTCAGCTCCCTGTTATCGTTGCAAATCATCACATACTCTTCCTGGACAAGAAGGCTTCAAGCTCAGGCGCTGTAAAGCCGCCTATGGCTGACGACCTGCTTAATCACTATACTCCTGAGCAGCTCCGTATGCACTGGCTGGGTCTCGGTCTGGGACAGCGCTCGGTAAGCTTCATGCCCAAGCCATATAATCCTGATGCAAAGCCGGAGGACGCTGATCCTGTAGTAAAGGACGGTCTGCTCCTTTCAAACGTATTCAACCGCATGATACGTACTGCTTTCTATACAGCTCAGAAGGAGCTTGACGGCGTTATGCCGGACAATGCTCCCGAGGAGAAGTTCATTGAGGAAGCTAAGAAGGCAGTCCTTGAGTATGAGAGGCATATGTCAAAGTTTGCATTCCATCAGTGTACCTATGTACTTGACAGCTATATCCGCAACGGAAGCAAGTATATGGCAAAGGCGCTTAACGGCGAGTATCCCGACAAGGAGGCTTTAAAGCAGGCTCTTGCCAATCTGTTCTACATGATAAGGATAGCAGGTGTGCTCCTGCACCCGATGGCTCCCTTCGGTACTGAGAAGCTCCGTGAGTACCTTGATGCTGACGAGAGGATATGGTCATGGGATACTATCCTTGAGCCGCTTACATACTTCACAGGAAGCGATCATAAGCTGAAATTCCTGCCTCCGAGAACGGACTTCTTCACCCGTCACGAGAGCCAGTTTGCTTCTGCTGAAGAGTGATCTTTTTAAGGAGGAGATGCTGTGAAAAAGAAGACCAAATCCATCGTTTCAGTGATATTAGTCTGTATTCTTCTTGTTCTGTTCGTACCTGTACCCACAGGAGCATACAAGGACGGCGGCACACGTATGTATACGGCTCTGACGTATAAGGTAGTCAGGTGGCGTGTACTTCTGGACAATGCGAAGTACGAAAAGACTTCCGTTTTTCTGCTCCCCGACAATTTCAAGAACTACGAAGAATTATGGGATATTGAAAAGACAGAGAAATGGGACGAAAACAAGGTCGTTCATTATTAAATGAACGATGACTGACAAAGCGGAAGAACCGTAAAATAGCTGTTTATAATTTTCAACTCATAAAGGAGTTATTGACCAATGATATACAACAACGTTCTGGAGGCTATCGGACATACTCCGATGATAAAGCTGAACCGAATGAACAAAAAGGGAAGCGCAGACGTCCTCGTAAAGTTCGAGGGACTCAACGTAGGCGGTTCCATAAAGACCCGCACAGCCTACAACATGATACGCCATGCGGAAATGGAAGGCAAGATACACGAGGGAACGATAATCGTAGAGCCTACGAGCGGCAATCAGGGAATAGGTCTTGCACTTGTTGGAGCTGTCAAGGGCTACAGAACTATAATCATCATGCCCGATTCCGTCAGTGAGGAGCGCAGAAAGCTGGTCAACCATTATGGTGCTGAGGTAATGCTGATACACGACGACGGAGATATCGGCAAATGCATACAGGAGTGCCTTGATACTGCCCTGAAAATGGCAGAGGAGGACGAAAATGTATTCGTTCCGCAGCAGTTCGCAAACGTGAACAATATAGGGGCTCACAAGTATCATACAGCCCTGGAGATACTGGAGCAGACCGCAGTAAAGATAGACGGTTTCTGTTCCGGAATAGGCACAGGCGGCACTATCACGGGAATCGGTGAAGCTCTGAAAGCTCAGTATCCCGATATGGTGATATGGGCTGTGGAGCCTGAGAACGCTGCCATACTGGCAGGAGGAGATATAGGAACTCATCTGCAGATGGGCATAGGCGACGGGATAATCCCAGATATACTCAATCAGAATATCTACGACGATATATACATAGTTACTGACGAGGAAGCAATACAGACCGCAAAGGATCTTGCCTCAAAGGAGGGTATAATGTGCGGTATATCAAGCGGCACAAATGTAGCTGCTGCCCTGAAGCTTGCCGAAAAGCTGGGCGAGGGCAAGACCGTGGTAACGATACTTCCCGACACTGCGGAAAGGTATTTCTCGACGCCGCTTTTTGAAGACTGATTAAGACGCCCGAACGGCGTTAATATAAGGAGGTATATTTATCATGAGCAAAATTAACGATTTTCTTACGGAAGCAGGAATCTTCTATGTTGCGACAACCGACGGAGCACAGCCTAAGCTCAGACCTTTCGGAGCACACATTGAGGTGGACGGAACCGTTTATTTCGCAGTCGGCGACTTCAAGGCTGTCTACAGACAGATGCTCGCAAACCCTCTCTGCGAGATAGTTGCCTGCAAGCCTGACGGCTTATGGCTCCGCTACACGGGAAAGGTAGTCTTTGACGAGGATCCTAAGTATGAGGAAGCCATGTTCGCAACAAGCCCTCTTCTTAAAGAGATCTACAACGAGAAGACAGGCTTCAAAATGAAGATATTCCATCTTGAGGAAGCAAAGGCATTCATTATGCCTCAGATGGGACAGCCGGAACAGATACTTTAAAAAGCCAAAGCCATGAAGTAAAGCTTCATGGCTTTGTTCGGCTTATGGTCCGGCTATACGCGATTACAAAGGACAAACGGTGATAATATGGACTACAGGATAATAAACAAGGATACCTATTACAGAAAAGGAGTGTTCAGGCATTTTTCGGAGGACTGCAAATGCTCCGTATCCATGACTGCAAGAGTGGACGTTACGGAGCTTGCGGAGTATTCAAAAAGGAGCGGAACGAAGTTCTATATCAATTTCCTCTATATACTCTCAAAGGTGCTCAACTCACGTGACGACTACCGTATGGGCTATCTCTGGCAGACTGACGAGATAATCTGCTATGATACCATAAACCCTACCCAGTACGTTTTCCATGAGGATACAGAGACCTGTACTCCTGTGTATACATACTACAGTGATGAATATGAGACTTTTTATAAAAACGCCCTTGCTGATGTGGAACGGGCGCAGCAGACAAGAGAGTACGGCCTTGATGCGGCAAATCATCCAAACTGGTTCGATGCCTCGTATATTTCGTGGCTGTCATATGACTCACTGAATATAGAGCTGCCTGACGGATATCTTTACTTTGCTCCCATAGTCAACTGGGGAAGATACCGTGAGGAAAACGGCCGTCTGATGATGCCGGTGAGCGTAAGGATGAATCATGCCATAGCGGACGGATACCTTATCGCAAACGTGTACCGTCTGCTTGAACAGGAGATAAAGAAGTTCTGCGGTTAACAGAAAAGCCATGGGCATATGTGCTCATGGCTTTGTTTTATCTGTATGCAAGTTTTAAGTTTTCATTAAGTATCCTTCTGAGGTCAAACAGGAATACTCCGCAGCCCACAGCTGCCGTTATCATTTCAGATACAGGAACTGTAAGCCATACGCAGTTTATGCTGCCGAGCCAGAAGGCGAGGAAAGCAAGGGGTATGACCAGAAGGGTTCCCCGCAGCAGAGATATCATCTGCGCTGTGTGCGCCTTCTCGTTTGACGAGAAGTAGACAGACATGATAGTATTTATCCCCATGAAAGGCATGAAAAGGAAGTACAGTCTCAGACCGTGCATGGCGACAGCCTGCAGAGTCGGGTTGCAGCTGCTGTTGAATATTCCTACTATCCGCTTTGGGTTAAGGAAGAGAAAAGCGTATGCAACAACAGAGAATATCAGTGATGTTGCTACTGAAAGCTTCAGCAGGAAACGTATAGCTTCGTCGTTCTTTCTGCCGTGGTATCTGCACATAAGAGGCTGTACACCGCTTGATATACCGACGTATATAGCCGTGAACACTATACCTATATTTGCGATGACGCCATATGCGGCAATACCTGTATTGCCGAGAAGGCGGTAGATGACGAGATTGAATATCATTATCACTATTCCGCCGGAAAGCTCGGTAAAGAATGAATGCATACCGAGAGATACTATCTCGCGGACGAGCTTCGGCGAAGGGACGGAGAGCCGCAGACTGAAAGCGTTCCAGCCTGTGATTATATGTATGCTCATAACGCCCATACTTACGAACGGAGCGATACACGTAGCCAGAGCCGCGCCGTCCATACCCATATCCAATCTGAAAATAAAAATGTAGTCCAGAACCACATTGACAAGGCTGCCGCTCAGCATACCAAGCATAGCGAGTCTCGGTGCGCAGTCGTTGCGCATGAAGCACGCCAGCAGGTTATTCATAAGGAAAGCGGGCGAAAACAACAGTATTTTATGCAGATAGCTGTGTGACATCTCAAAGACCGCTTTGTCAGCGCCGAGAAGGTGAGTTATCTGCTTCGAGAAAAATATCCCCAGTATCTCAAACACAGCCGCTATCAGCAGCATTGTCATGAAAGCGTTCGAGAAAATTCTGTCAGTTTCTTCCCTTTCAGTCCTGCAGTACATCATTGAGAACTTGCTTCCGCCGCCCATTCCGAGCATAAGACCGAAGCCGTTCAGGAAGTTGAACACAGGCAGAGCCAGGTTCAGGGCTGCAAGACCTTCCGACCCCATTCCCTTGGAAATAAAGAACGTATCAATCAGTATATAGATTGATACGCCCACTGAGCTGATGACATTTGCCAATATGTACCTGAAAAAATCACTACGTATTGGTCTTCTGTCCATTAAAAATGTTTACCCCCCCTGTAAACGAAGGCAGCAGGCCTCAAAGACCTGCGTGCAGTGAAGATCCGGTAACATCCTCACTGACTGTTTCTCTAATACATGAATATATTATACCACAATATTACCAAAAAAACAGTCCCGTTTTGTAAGTTTGTACGAATGACGAAAAAGCAGACTGTACAAAGTTGAGTATCTGCGACATTATACAATGAGGGGGAGAAAAAAGCTTGCTTTATTGTTGAACTTTGTGGTCAGGTCAGGTGACGATCAGAAGAACCATGCTGCGGAAGGGGATGAAAAAAGAGCGCTCCTAATGGAACGCTCTTTAAATATCCATGTTTACCGATCAAGCTCTTTCAACCTTACCTGAACGCAGGCATCTTGAGCAAGCGTAGATATGACAAGGAGTACCCTTGACGATAGCCTTAACACGCTTTACGTTAGGCTTCCATGTTCTGTTGGAACGTCTGTGTGAGTGAGAAACCTTGATACCAAAGGTTACGCCCTTTCCGCAGATATCACATTTTGCCATTAGGTTGCACCTCCTTAACTAACCTGTAAAAATACAACATGATTATTCTAACACATAATAAGAAAAAATGCAAGTGTTTTTTGAAAAAAAACTAAAAAAATTTTTTTTGAAGCATAAAAACACTTTTTTACTTGAAATAAACAGCGGTTTATAGTATAATATATATTGTATATCTATCTGCATTTAATATGCAATGATAATGCATCGAAGAAAGGACTTAAATATGATAGGCGGCAATTTGGATATTCAGACTTTTTTGAAGTATTTTGCGAGAATAGCGACGCTTCTACTCGTTTTACCATTACATGAATCAGCTCATGGTCTTATGGCTAAGTGGTTGGGAGATGATACTGCACAGAGACAAGGAAGAATTTCTCTTAATCCGTTTGTGCACCTTGATCCATTTGGTTCGATTCTTATGGTGCTTGGTGGTTTCGGCTGGGCAAAGCCTGTTGAGGTTAATCCAACGAGGTTTAAGAATTATCGCGCCGGCTATGCGATGACTGCTCTTGCTGGACCAGTTTCAAATTTGCTGGCATCCTTCGTTTCAGCACTTGCTTTTGCTATAATCCTTTGTTTCAGAAGCGGACAGGAGGCATATATAAGGCTTATTACTAATCAATTAGACACTATGTCATGTCTGCTGATGCTTTTGCAGTTCCTTATTATCGTTAATATCGGACTTGCGCTTTTCAATCTTATTCCTGTTCCACCCCTTGACGGTTTCAATATCCTTCGTGCATTTATTCCTGAAAAGTGTGATCGTTGGGTATATCAGCATCAGAGAGAGATTACTTACGTTTTCTTTGCATTATTCTTGCTTATGAATTTTGTTCCAACTCAGTATTCTCCGCTTGCTAGAGCTTCTGAATATCTTTACAGACTAATGATGAAGGCTGTATTGTGGATACCAGATACTTTCGGCGCATAATCTGATGTTTAGGGAGAATAAAATGGAATTTAAGTTGTATAGAGTTTTCCTCACATTAGTCAGCCGAGGTGTTATGCTTACCGCTTTAATGCCACTTGCTTGCTTTATTAAGGCTTGGGTGGCAATGAAGCTTGGCGACAGGACTGCCGCAGGTGAGGGAAGACTTTCATTAGATTTTCGAAGGCATACAGACTGGTTTGGAATGCTTATGATACTTGTATTTGGCTTTGGTTGGAGTAAGGAAATCAATATCGATGTATCAAGGCTGAAGAATATGAAGCGTGACGTTACGTTTATTTCTCTTGCTTCGGCTGTGACTTATTTTATTATGTATGTAATCCTCAGGAACATAAGTCAGTTGATACTGGGCATAAATCCTGCATCATTCATCCTGGCAAGTTTGTATTTTATACTGAGAAAAGCAGCTTTCTCGTCACTATTTTTCGGTATAATCGCTCTTCTGCCTATCCCGCCTCTTGATGGATTCCACATATTCTATCAGTTCTCATGGCCGAAGTTTAGACGCTGGTATTTTGCAAATTATCAGAAGATTACTGAATGGTCAAGATATATACTTCTTGCAGTATTTTTATTGGAAAGCGTGAGCGATGGTGAATTTTCCATATTTGCTCCTCTTTCATATATGTGGAGACTTCTTTTTGATCGACTTATATTCTTTAATCCCGAGCTTTCGAAAACTACACAAACAATATTGGAAGAGATCATTTTTAGGTGCTGATTAGGCGAATGATCTCAGTTCATACGGTGAAATATGGAAAGTATATCATTCAAGCTTGAGGTCTTTGAAGGACCTCTGGATCTTCTGCTTAGTCTTATCGCAAAGCATAAGCTAAATATCTGCGATATTGAAATATCAAAGCTTTTGGAGCAGTATCTGCTGTATATTGATCAGGCTCATGAGCAGAATCTTGAGCTTGCGGGCGAATTCCTTGAAATGGCTGCAAGACTCATATATATTAAGACTGCATCACTTCTGCCACAGCCTGAGGAGGCTGAGCAGATGAAGCGCGAGTTGGAGGGTGCTCTCATAGAGTATTCTCTCTGCAAAATCGCTGCAAAGCAACTTGCAGACGCATATGTAGGCGGCAATATTTTCGTTCGCGCGCCAATGAAAATAAAGGCTGACATGACGTATACTCTTGTACATGAGCCAGAGAGACTTGCTATCGCTTATAGCGCTATATCATTGAAAAATATAAAGTCTGAACATGCAAAACTTCACGTTGAAAACAAGATAAATTCAGTTGTGAAGCGGCGTATAGTTTCGGTAATGTCAAAAGTAGTACATGTGCTTCGCGAGTTGTACACTACAGGCGAAGTCTATATGGATAAGCTTTACGACGGAGTTACCGACCGCTCGGAGAGAGTTGCTACTTTCCTTGCAGTCCTGGAGCTGACAAGGTCGGGAAGGATAACCATAAGCGACGATAATATGATGATATTCTTCAAGGGAAGAAAGAACGGAGTGAAGAAATCTTGGAGATCAAGGACAGGCTCGGAGCACTAGAGGCGATACTCTTTGCAAGTGGTGAGCCCATTGAGATATACCGCCTTTCGGAGGCTAGCGGAGTTGATGCTGGAACGCTTCCATCCATGATAAGACTGCTCAATGAGCGCTATGAGGACTGTGGAAGCGGAATTTGCATTAAAAAATTGGACAGTAGCTATCAGATGTGTACCAGAGATGAGTATGCAGAGCAGATAAGAGCTGCTCTTGAAACTAAAAGAGCTGCTCCGCTTTCAAATGCTGCTATGGAGGCTCTAACTATAATAGCTTATAACCAGCCAGTGTCAAAGGGCTTTGTTGAGAATGTTAGAGGCATCGATAGCTCTTCAGTAATTAATAATCTAGTTGAAAAGGGGCTAGTTGAAGAGGCAGGACGTCTTGATGTTCCTGGAAAGCCTATAGTATATAGAACAACATCAGTGTTTTTGAGAAGCTTCGGACTAAGCTCAACTGCCGATCTTCCTCCTCTTCCAGGACAGGGTGACTTGGTTCTTGAGACAGAGGAAGAGTTTGTGGACAGAGAACTCGCAGAGGCGAATCAGGAAAGATAATAATAGAAAGGAGCGGCAGGAATGATCATACTGAAAATTCTGCTGTATTTACTTCTTGCCGTTTTAGGCATACTACTTCTTGTGCTGATAACTCCGGCTGGAGGCGAGTTCAGTTACATCGATGGTAAATTTAGTTATAAGGTGAAGTTGTGGATACTGAACCTTATTGATTCTGATGGTGGAGGCGTTTACGGTTGGTGGAAAAAGCGTAAAGCCAATAAGAAAGACAAGCCTGAAAAGCCTAAAAAACCAAAAAGAATCAGGGAGAAGAAGAAAAAAGAACGAGAAAAATATGAGTGGGAAAATGAGCTTGACAGTATTCCCGTGAACAATATAGAGGATGATATTTCCTCGGCAGAGACATTAGCTAAGACTATCGAAAACGAAATAAACGATCCTGTTTCGGACAGCGTTGAGGAAGAAAAAGCGAAAAATAAGGATAAAAATAAGAAAAAGGTTGATATCAACGAGGACAACATCGCGGAGGAGGACAATTCTCAAAGTGATGATGGGAAAAAGACTCTCAGCGATAAGGTGGAGTTTCTCGTAGGAATATGGGAGAGTGCACAACGCCCATTGCTAAAGATATTCAAGGGGTTCAAGCTTAAAGATTTGTATATCGATTTTGTTATAGCAGATGATGATGCATATGATTGTGCACTTAAATACGGCAAGTATTCCACCCTGGTCTATAACGGAATAGCCTTTTTCAGTCAGCTTTTCACGGTAAGGCTGAAAACAATAGATGTTCATCCACAGTTCGGCGTATCAAAAGGACGTTGGGACGCATCCGGAAAGCTGTATTTCCGACTTGGAACATTGGTTATTGCAGGAGCATGGTTCCTGATAACATATCTTTTCAGGTCTTTCCTGCCTGAAAAACTGAGAAGATTCAGAATAAAACACAAAATGAAAAAATCCGCCGCAAGGCAGAAGTGAGGTATATAATCATGAGTGCAAATAACACACCTGTAAGCGATCTCTTAGGTATTTCAATTGAAAAAATTAAGGAAATGGCTGATGTAAATTCTATAATTGGTGAACCAATAAAGCTTCCCGACGGAACTACCATAATTCCTGTTTCAAAGGTTAGCTACGGCTTTGCGTCGGGCGGCTCCGATCTCCCTTCTAAATATGATAAGGATCTTTTCGGTGGTGGCGCAGGCGCAGGAGTTTCTATAAAGCCAGAAGGATTTCTTGTTATAGCTCCCGACGGATCAGCAAAAATGGTCAATATGGAGGGATCAAACGATCCTATCAGTAATGCTATCGAGAAAATGCCAGCTATTATCGATAAGGTTAGTGGCTTTATTAGCAAGAAAAAGGGTGGAAACTCTGAGATAAAGACTTCTGATATCACTGATGGGTCTGTTCCAATTAACTGAGCATAAAACTGTTGTTTTTGACATATCCTTTAGCATAGTATTTATGCGGAGGTGTATATTTGAAACGAATTATATCTGTATTAACGACAATTCTATTTGCATTTTTATGTATATGTAATACAACGGTTTTAGGTGAAGAAAATTTTGAAATATCTGCCAAATCGGCAGTGCTCATTTGTGCCGATACGGGTGAAGTGGTTTACGAGTTCAATGCTAGAGAAAAGTTGCCTATGGCAAGCACTACAAAGATAATGACGACTCTGTTGTGCCTTGAAAGTGGCGGACTACATGACGAGTTCGTTGTTGACAGCAAGGCTATAAAGGTGGAGGGGTCATCAATGGGGCTTTGCGAAGGGGATAAAGTTACGAAGTATGCACTTTGCTGCGGAATGCTGTTACCTTCAGGCAATGATGCAGCAAATGCGGCTGCTGTAAGAATATCAGGTAGTATAGAAGCATTTGTTAGACTTATGAACCAGCGAGCACGACAAATGGGACTTTCAAAGACATTTTTTGTTACGCCTTCGGGACTTGAGGGTGTGGGACATGGTTCATCAGCGATGGATATGGCATTGCTTGCGCGCGAGGCTCTTAAAAACGAAATTTTTCGTGAGATATGTTCTAAAGAGAAAATGAAAGTGCGATTTGGCAATCCACCTTATGACAGATGGCTGAAAAATACAAATAGGCTTCTTTCAATGTATGATGGCGTTTATGGTGTAAAGACGGGCTATACCGATGAGGCAGGGCGCTGTCTTGTTTCTGCCTGTGAGCGTGATGGGAAAAAGCTGATATGTGTAACGCTTAATGATCCTAACGATTGGAACGACCATATGGTACTGTATGAGTACGGTTTCAGAAAAGTTAATCAGATAGACCTTTCGCTCCCTGATGATATTACTGCGGATATAGTAGGTGGTGATTCGGAAAAGCTGAAACTCGTTACTCAAAACGGCACATATAATGTGTCAACTATGGCTGGAAATGATGATGATTTTACATATATCGTGCTGAAACCGCCTTTTATGTATGCTCCCATAAAAGAGGGAGAGGAGTTGGCGAGCCTTAGAATATACTATTCCGGGCAGGAGGTTGACACTATTCCTCTATATGCAGCGGAGAATGTCGAGACAGTACCTGAAAAGACTAATTCTGAAAATACTAAGAAAGCCAAAAAAGGACTGTTTACGAGAATAAAAGAATTTTTTGGGAGAGTATTCTCTAATTAAGGAATGGATAAAAGTGGAAAAAATAAGGATTCAGAAAATGATTGCCGACAGCGGCGTATGCTCCCGCAGAAAAGCCGAGGAGCTCATAGCACAGGGCAGGGTTAAGCTCAATGGTCATCCCGTAAAGCTTGGAGACAAGTGCGGCTTCAAGGACCTCATTACTATTGATGGCGAGCGTATCAATATGCCGAGAAAAAGGAGTTTCCTGTATCTCATGATGAACAAACCGAGAGGCTATGTTACCACAGTATCGGACGAGCTCGACAGGAGATGCGTTATGGATCTCCTCACAGATGTTGAGGAGCGTGTTTATCCTGTAGGGCGCCTCGATCGCAATTCTGAGGGACTTCTTCTCTTTACAAATGACGGCGAGTTTGCAAATAGCATAATGCATCCGAGTCGCCATATATCAAAAACTTATCGAGTTACCGTTCGTCCTGATATAAATGATGAACAGCTCGTAAGACTGTCAGAAGGTGTTGAGATTGATGGAAAAAAGACTCTTCCGGCTTCAGTAGTCGTGAAGGAAAAGGAAGAAGGCAGAGTCGTTCTTCTTATTACAATAAAAGAGGGAAGAAATCGTCAAATAAGAAAGATGTGTGAGACGGTTGGACTTGAGGTTGCAAGACTTCGTCGTATCAGCATAGGTCCGCTTAAGCTCGGCATGCTCAAGCCTGGTACCTATCGAGAGCTGACTGCCGAGGAACTTCGTGCTTTGCGTAACGCTATAGGCAAGGAGAAATAAAATGCTTGAGATACAAGAAAGATTTGATACTGTCGGCTATGAAAAGCTTAAGGAAGTCGCAGGTAGTGCTGTACTCCATATCACGGAGGCTATTGACAGGGAAAGCGTTATCGGATTTATTGCCTATTCTTACGGCGCCGAGAAAACTGTTGTTTATGATTATGACGACGGTGGTGACCTTATGCTTTGTGATGGGCTTGTCCGTTCGGTCATGCTCAAAAGTGTTCTTAAGGGCATAAAACATATGCTGTTTGAGCTAGATGATAGTGCCAAATTTGACGATTTAAAAAAGCTACGTTTTGTGAATGGAGATAGCAGACAGTGCAGCGACCTTGACAGCTTTATGAACGGTTGCCAGAGCTGCAAAAAAACGAAAGAATAAATATGAAAGGATAGATCAGGATTGCCAATCAGGATTTCTTCAGAGCTTCCTGCTTTCAAAACTCTTGGAAATGAAAATATCTTCGTTATGTCGAAGGAAAGGGCAGAACATCAGGATATACGTCCGCTGAGAGTGGTTATTCTCAATATCATGCCCAAAAAGATAGAAACAGAATGCCAGTTGCTGAGACTTCTCAGCAATACACCTCTTCAGGTTGATGTTGATTTGTTACAAATGGCTTCACATACATCGAAAAACACCTCACATCATCATCTTGAGTCTTTTTACAAGACTTTCGATGAGATATCCGAGGACAGGTATGATGGAATGATAATCACTGGAGCTCCAGTTGAGTTGCTTGACTACGAAAAGGTGGATTACTGGAAAGAAATATGTAGTATCATGGAATGGTCTAAAACACACGTTTTCTCTACCATATACATATGCTGGGCTGCGCAGGCAGGTCTTTACTACCATTACGGTATACCGAAGTATACTCTTGACCATAAGATGTTTGGTATATTCCCTCACAGGGCAGAGGTAAGCAATTGTCAGCTACTCAGAGGCTTTGACGATATATTCTATGTACCTCATTCGAGAAATACTGAGGTTCGCAGAGAGGATATCGAGCGCATTCCGCAGCTTGAGGTGCTTACCTCGTCGGATATAGCTGGAGTCCATATAGTTGCCAATAAAAATGGCAGACAGTACTTTATCACGGGACATTCGGAGTATGACAGGGATACTATCGCTAATGAGTACAGGCGAGATGTTGAAAAGGGCATTGATATACAGATACCATATAACTATTTCCCAGGTGACAATCCTGAGAATATGCCTATTTTCTCATGGCGATGTACTGCAAACCTTATGTTTTCTAACTGGCTTAATTACTGCGTTTATCAGAAAACTCCATATAATCTTGAGGAGCTTGAGGTACGTAACTGGAACTGGGAAACAAGTTTATAAAGTAAGGAGATTCAATAATGGAAGATATGTTTAACAACGGTAACAATTATGATAACAATGGTTACACCAATGATAACGGACGTGGGTACTTTCCTGACGGAGAGTTCAAAGGAGATTACGGTGAAAATAATGATTATTCAGAGCCTAAGGGTAGTGGACTTGCAATAGCGGCTTTTGTTATAGCTATTGTAAATATTATTCCATGCTGTACTGCTTTGAGTATAATTACTGTTCCGCTTTGTCTTATTCTTGCTATAGTTTCGCTTGTTGGCAAGAGAAAGGGTAAAGCTTTTGCTATAACGGCCATAGTCCTTTCCTTATTAGCAGGTCTGTTGTTTGCTTATTACGGATATATTTTATATAAGGTCGCTCCAGATTATTATTACTTTATTACGAATGCGAATCAAATCGTTGAAGATTATGAGGAGGATGGAACTATTCCTGAAAGGTTTGAGAAGTACCGCGATCCAAAGTATGATAAGTACTGGAAGAGAAGTGGCTATGATTCATTTGATGAGTTCTTCGAAAAGTTCATCGAGGGCTTCAATGCTGGCGTTAATTCATCTTCGGGTAGTTATTCTAACAACAGTAGTTCATTTGAAAATAACGATAAAGATCAGATAGCAAGGATTTTGATTCCTGTATTTTAAATAATTATTATTAAGGCGTGATATCAAATTATCACGCCTTAATTTTTTGTGATTTTTTCCATGAATTCTTCGGTTGTGAGTAGACCGCTTCGATTATAGCGAAAAATGCCGTATAAACAGTCGGAATCCCGTGTGATTAGGTTTATATCCTCTCGGCATGTAAGGGTCATAAGAATGCCATTGTCACGAATCACGGGGAGACTTTCTTGGCTTAGTGCACCGAATGGATAAGCGAAAACTACAGGAGCTATGCCGCAGTTCTGTATGAGTTCAGTATTTAGCAGACCAATATCGGTACTTAGCATTTCTGTGTATTTTTCGACGGTCTCACTTGCAAGCTTAGTACAGCCATGTCTTTCGCTTTTGTTTGAATGCAAATCATATGTATGGCTGCCTATTTCTATTCGTCCCGATGCTATAAGCTCTGAGATATCACTCCATGTAAGGTAGGAATAGTTGTCTACGTGAGGGTCAGCAGGTGCATAATCATCGGTATATCTTCCAACAATAGAAACAACGGCACACATATCGAATTTTTCAAGCAGAGGAAGGGCGAGGGATAGATTATTGTAAAATCCATCGTCAAAGGTTATGAATACTGGTTTTTCTGGAAGCTCGCCTATTCCATGAGTATAGTCTATAAGCTGATGGGCGCTTACTGAGGAATAGCCATTGTTTTTCAGCCATGCAAGATCGTTTTTGAATTGTTGCGGATTTACTATGTAGTCTGATGGTGTTTTCTCACAGACGCTGTGATACATTATTACAGGTAGAAGGACAGCTTTTTCGGAACTTTTTTCAGCTGATACCGTAAAAATTTTCTTTCCTGCAATGAAAAAAGCAGTGCACAGCAATATTATAAATAGCACAATGAGTAGTCTGTACATGGATTTGTTTACAAAAAGACATTTATACATCGTTTTCACCTCTTTTAATTTATATTCCGATTTTCGTCGGGAAATGACATGATTAAGCGGACATATCGTTCATCGTTACAGAATATATTTATTTCAGTGAAAGAGGTGAATATATGAAACGCCATAAACGTAAAAAAACATGTGGTTTGATAAGGTGTATTGCAATCGTGCTTGTGCCTGCAACTGTGGCTTTCGGATTAAAGGGAATAACAGTAATAAAATGGCCTTTTGACGAAACTAACAGCTATAAGTTGAAAATAACGGAAAAAGCGTCGGCAGATCATATAAATGCCAACGTAGAAGTTATAAAGCGTATAAAGCATGAAGATGAAATGCTTGCAGGAGCCAATACAATGTCAGTGGGCTATGGTTATGTAGATGAAGATGACAGGAATAGGGAATATGTAAGGTTGCCTGATCCTCTCGATATGAAAAGTGATAACGCAGGATCAAAGCCATATCCAGAGTCATGGAGTGATGGAGGCATGATAATTCGAACTACCTACGGACAATATAGTGGGAATTCATTTTTTGACCTTTATGGTGGTGGGCAAGTCAACAACAAGACAGATATCCCGAATGAGGAGCTTTTCTGCGAAAGTGGATATTATCCAAATTTTACAGTAGATGATACGGACGATCCACTTGTGCTAATCTATCATACACACACAACTGAGAGTTTTGAGCCTTTTGTACGTGAAAGTTATGACACGACATTTAATTACAGGACTACTGATGAAACAAAAAATGTTGTAATGGTAGGGAATGCAATACAGGCTGAGCTTGAATCACTTGGTATAGGTGTAATACATGCTAAGGAGATACATGATTATCCCTCGTATAACGGTTCATATGGCAGAAGCCGTGAAACGATAACTCCCATACTTGAAAAATATCCAAGTATAAAGGTAGTACTTGATGTCCACAGAGATGCTATTTCAGGAGATGGATATGCTTATCAGCCGTTTATTGAAGTTGATGGTAGGGAAGCGGCTCAGATAATGATAATTTCGGGGTGCGATGACGGAACTTTAGGAATGCCGAATTATATTCAGAATTTTCATTTCGCATGTACTCTGCAAAATAAGCTTGAATCCGACCATGAGGGATTTACGCGTCCTATTCTTTTTGATTACAGGCACTATAATCAGGATCTTACCAACGGAAGCCTGCTTATCGAGGTCGGATCACACTGCAATACTCTAGGGCAGGTTCAGTTTGCTGGGCAGCTTTTTGGGCGATCGTTGGGGGAGTTACTGAATTCAATGAAAGGAAAATAAAATGCGTTATAAAAAGAAAAAAACCGCCCTGAAAGCAGTTTTTCTGTATCTGCTTTTGAGCGGCGGCTCATGGATGTTTATAAATTCATATGCTAATTCATATAATATGCTAAGCCAAAAAAGCATAACTCCTGCAGGAATTATACTAAGAGACGAGGAACTGTCAGTGAAACTGCTAGGTCACAGTAATAATTTTGATATATCGCTGATAGCTCCTGATAGCAAAGCGTACTGCGGAATATATATACTTGCACCTGATGAGGTAAGGACTGCGACGTATATAATATCGTTATGTATATAGCTGGGATTTCCTTGTGTAATAGAAGGTATTGAGCTCGCCTGCGTAAATAAGACTGGCACCTGGGAAATTCCTGAAATCATCAGGAGTATAAAGCGAGAAGGCTTTATCAAGAGGAATGCCTATTTTATCCATAATGTACGCGACAAACTGTGAACAGACGAAACTTCGTTCTCTCTTCCACTCGATATTAAAATATACTGCAAGCAGTCCAAGAAGGTTATATGAATAGACCTTGCGATGTTGGGCAAAGTGGGAAATAAGCTTGTTATAGGCTTCCTTTTGCTCAAGAGTTACGCTTATCTGGTATATTTCACACGGTATATTGTGATACTGACCGAGAGTACCCTGTCCGACTATCTCCTTATTAAATGTGGCAGGTAACGGAAAAGGTTTATATGTACGGCAGAAACTGTACATTTCAGAAAGATCAACATCCCCTGAAAGAGAAACGTGATTGAACGGTTTTTTAGTACAGAACTTGAAGAACCGCGCAGGTCTGGTACCTGTTTGTGCAACTATTAAGTAGATATAGTCCCTCAAAACGTTCCCTCCTAATATATTTTTTATAATTATATCATAAAAGCTTGCAAATTTCAAGAGTTTTTGCTATAATTATATGGTACTTATAAAAAGCGCCTGTAGCTCAGTGGATAGAGCATCCGCCTCCGACGCGGTGTGCGCTGGTTCGATTCCAGTCAGGCGTATACCATCAATGGCTGAATTAAGCCTCGTAATACTAAAAGAGTGATTATCTGATTTGTACTTGATCTTATTGGATAATCACTTTTTTGTTGTTTTGTGTAATAAAAGTGTAGTACGAATATCGTTTTTTATGCTTTGAAAAGAAATACTGTCATTCAGGCAGTGCGTGTGTTCAATTCGGTAATTAAGGTAGAAAGAATATAAATTCAGGTATAATAGAAGTTAATGGCTTAATTAAATTATCAGTCTACAGTACTTTACCAAATTAATTTAAAAATGTGAAATATTATAACGAATTGCTGCTATTGCATAAAAATAAATTAATCCTCAATAATTAAATGGTTATATTGCGTTACAGATATTGATGGAAAAATGGGGGGTGGTCATAAATATACAACAATTATTAGAAGAAAAATAGCAATAAATAGCTTGTTTTTTTATATTAAGATAGTATAATTAAAATATAAAGATAGATAAATTGGAGGATTACTAAATTTTAATCTAATTTAAGCTGCTTATGCAGTAATTTAAAGGAGTGATTTTTAGTGAAAATTGCAAATTTCAAAAAAGTCATTTGTGGAATCATATCTGCAATGATGCTCACAGCAAGCGTACCTCTCTCAACTTCGGCAGGCGGCTTCGGAGGCTTTGGTGGTGGTATGAACTGGGGTGGCTTCGGTGACACTGGTAATTTCAACGGTGGTCAGTCGGTCCCTGATAACAACAATGTTATTAACAGTTCACAGAATGAGAACATGATAAGGATTATGCCTGCTGGAGACTCAATTACTTTTGGTATGGGAGATACTGGCGGATACCGAAAGTATCTCGATTACTTTCTTAAAGAAAAGGGCTATGACAATATTGATTTTGTAGGTCCTGAGGGTAACAACGCTGCAACATTCAATTATAATGGCAAAAGCGTTACATACGATGATAATCATGCTGGTTACAGTGGATACACGATCAAACAAAATTCTGGCTTTGGTAGCTTATATGATGTACTCAAGCAGAAGAATGCTATTAAGCAGGCAAATCCAGATATCGTTCTTCTTATTATCGGTACAAACGATATGAATGGTAACCGCGCGACAAGTGCTTGTGAACAGGATCTTCGTGATCTCATTGATTACTTCCTTGAAGAGCTGTCTTCAGATGCGATGCTTTTCGTTTCAACTATTCCCGAGCTTGGCGGCGGTATGTTTGGCGGCGGAAACAAATCTGCTCAGATTGCAGATTATAATGCTGCTGTAAAGAAGGTTGCAAACGAATATAATGGCAACGGAAAGCGCGTAACATTTGCCGATATTCATGGTTGTCTCAATGGCACTGCTGATTTGGGTGATGGTGTTCATCCAAATGCTACTGGCTATGAGAAAATGGGAAAATACTGGGCTGGCATTGTTGATGATTATCTTAAGTCATCAAGCGCTGCTGTAACTACGACTACAACTACAACAAAGACTACTACACAGATTGCAACTACAACATCTGTAAAGCAGGTTGATTCAAAGGAAGAACTTGGAAGTAAGGTATCAAAATGGGGCGACGCGAATTGTGATGGTTCTATTGATATGAGCGACGCTGTAGCTATCATGCAGGCTCTCGCTAATCCAAACAAGTACACCCTCACAAATCAGGGAACTTTCAATGCGGACGTATATGAGGCAGGCAGCGGTATTACAACTAATGACGCATTTGTCATTCAGAAGTATCTCTTAGGTCTTATCAAAACTCTTCCTGAGAGCTATTCTGATAAGTTAGATACAGTAGCAAATACTACAACCAATACAACAACTACTGTTCCTGAAATCGTTACAACTACGACTGAATCTGTGATTAGTGCTTCTTTAAATGATAACTTCGATTCAGGTATAGGAAACTGGTCTGGCAGAGGCGCTGCTTCTGTTGAGGCTTCAAGCGATGCTTATTACGGTTCTTCAGGTAAATCTCTTGCTGTCACAGGCAGAACTTCTGAGTGGAACGGAGCTGCTCTTACACTTGGTTCTGAATTTAAAGCCGGTCAAACATACAGTATAAGTATGGCCGCTCTTCAGCTTTCACGAGGGGCAGTTGATATACAGGTTTCACTTCAGCAGGGTGATGGAAACAGCGCTTCATACACGGCTATTGCCAAAGCATCATGTGATAGTGGCGTATGGACAAAGATAGAAAATACATCATTCACTATACCTGAAAATTCAGGTGATATAGTGCTCTATGTTGAGACTATCGAGAAATCTGGCAATCTTATGAATTTCTATATTGACGATGTAATGATTGCCGCCGAAGGAACGAAGTCAGCAGTTGTAACAGGCGGAAATGGAATGGTGCCTGAGCCAGTTGTTTCATCTTCATCACAGGTATACACTATGGAGGAGCTTACCAAAAAAGTTCAAGATTCCCTGGTAAACAATGAACCTAATGATTCACACATGAAGAAACAGGGCGTTCAGTATGGTACGCTAAAGAGGGAGACGTACTTCTCAAAGAAGGCTAACAAGAATAAGCCATATAATATACTTCTTCCTGCAAACTATGATGAGAGCAAGAAGTATCCTGTGCTTTATCTGCTTCACGGCTTCTTCGAGAATGAGAACCGTATGATAACACAGGGCAACGGACAGATGTATACTCAGCAGATAATCGGTAACGCTATTGCCGAGGGTGCTGCTAAGGACATGATCGTAGTTGTTCCGTTCGTATTCACGAGTGCAACTATGAATGATGCTACAGGTTTTGCAGATCAGGGATCAAATGAAGGATACGATAACTTCGTTGATGATATCGTTGACAGCCTTATGCCGCATATCGAGAGCAAGTATAGCGTTGCTACAGGCAGAGAGAACACAGCTGTAACAGGTTTCTCAATGGGCGGTCGTGAATCACTTCAGATAGGCATGAAGCATGGCGACAAGTTCGGTTATGTAGGCGCTATATGTCCAGCACCAGGTGCTTCGGGCTCATGGAAGTGGAGCAATCCTGACGAAACTCCATATCTTGTAATGATAACAGGCGGTACACAGGACGACGTAGTAGGTCTGAATACACCTGAGGGCTATCATAATAACTTCACAAAGAACAACGTACCTCATGTATGGCATGTTGTAAATAACGGACACCACGGCGATGACTCTATTCACTCACACATCTATTGCTTCGTAAGAGGAATATTCCAGGCAACTGAATAAAACGAAAACAGCCGATGTTCATTATGAACATCGGCTGTTACTGTTAAATCAAGAATTAAGGAGCCTTGATTGTATTTCCTGTGCGTCGCCTAATGTGATACCGTCACCTGTATTGTAGACGTCACCGTTGAATCTGCCGGCAAATGAGATTTGATACTTATTTGGGTTAGCCAGTGCCTGCATTATCTTAACAGCGTCAGAAAGATCGACGTTTCCGTCGCCGTTAGCGTCGCCTGAACGCTCTATGTCGACTTCGCTGAACTCAGGTGCGGCAATGCTCATGGAGCTGTACTTAACGGCAGAAATACCGTTTACAGCTGAGAGCTGGTTTATATAATCGTTTAAGCTTTCGTTGAAATTGTCGTATATGTTTTCAATTTCACATTCGGGCATATACAGCAAATAACCGAGATTGATAATATCCAGATCTCGGATGTCTCCGCTTAGGCCGTTGTCATTGATATCGCAGTTTTCAGTGAAGAAACTCCATACGTTTGCGGGAAGCACTGAATCCTGCGCAGTTGCACGATTCTGAAGGTCTTCTTTAAATATCATGGCATTGAAAACATCAGAGCTGTTGATGGTACCATCGCCGTTAGTATCTGGGAGCTCAACCTTGCCTGCACTGAGCTGTTCCCAGAAAGAAGTGAATTCTCTGTTGAACATTGCGCCGTTGTACTCGAGATACTCGTCGTTTGGCATCCACTCGCTGTAATTATACTTCAGACATCTTGCAAGCAATAGTTTGCCCGAGCCTTCTATAAGGTTGTCGTAATAGTCTTCGCTGAACTGCTCGTCAGTGATACCGTTTTGCTCGATACAGTACATTTCTGCATACTCATAGAACCAGTTGGTATCAGAACCTTCTGCAAAATTATTTATGAGTTCCTGACAACGTATATTTATCTCGTCTGAGATAACAGGCTTATCGCTGTCCGGTACATTATCGTACATAAAGAAGTACGAATTATAGCCGAATACCCAGAGATAATCAAGGTCTGTATAATCATAGACTCCGTCATCGTTTACGTCGCAGCTGACAGTGCCATTCTCAACAGTTTCCTTGAATAGTGTGTATCCTGCCATCAGGTACAAAGACTGAGTCTTGAGCTCCTGTATGAACATATCGGAGAGTCTGGATGTCCAGCTGAAGTACCCTGATGTATCTTCCTTAACTAGGTCAATATCGCTGTATGTCTCACTATCGGTATCGCTTGAGGAAATTCCGTTCTTAAGGAGATAGAATCTGGTAAGGTGCTCGGCATCGAGGGCGTCAACCTTGCCATCCGCATCGTAGTCGCCTATGCTTTCAATGCGCTTAGCCAGCGCTGCATCTGTGTCATACGAATGTGTATATCCGTAGAACAGTGCGCAGTCCTTGAGACCGAAAGAGCCGTCCCCATTGATGTCGATAACAAGGTTACCGTTTTCCATCATAGGGAACATTTCTATTTCCTCATCCCATATTCTTCCTGCGGGAACGTTTTCAAACATTGCGTTTGCTGATAATGCTGCGGCATTTACAGCAGTTGTGAGAGCTGCTGCAGCCGCGATTAACTTCTTCATGGCGGGTGCCCCTTTCATACTTTCATAATAAAATACAGATTAATGTGGACGTACAATCTTACAATTATATTATACAGCAATTATAACAAAAAATCAATAGATTTTGTCTAAATGCTATAAATTATTATAATTTAACTATGTTGTTGAATTGCCTGTATATAAATTACATATTAACATGCTTCACCTGCTGATTTGACAATTATCGTCAGGTATATTATAATGAGGTGTATGATTTGACCGTATTATATTGGAGGGGGCATTCAGGTGAGTGAGGTAAAGCGCAGAAAGGGAAAGAGTAGAATAGCATTCCCTGAGGATTACTGTGTCGTAGATATTGAAACTACTGGGCTTGACCCTTCAGAAAGTGAGATAATCGAAATTGCAGCGGTCCGCTATCGCAATTGCAAAAAATTGGCAGTATTTTCTACACTCATAAAACCTAATTATCATATAAGTTCCTTCATTACAGGGCTCACAGGGATCAACGACAGCATGGTGCAGGACGCGCCTAATATTTCCCAGGCGATAATGGATTTTTATGAGTTCGCAGGGAATGATATGATCATGGGCTATAATGTGAATTTCGATATAAACTTTTTATATGATAATCTTTTGCAATGTCATGGTATAATATTTGACAATGATTTTGTTGATGTACTTCGCTTTGCAAGAAAGGTGTTGCCATTACTCCCAGATAGGAAGCAGACCACAGTTGCCAATTATTATGGTATATCCATTTTGGGAGCTCACCGTGCTGAAAAGGACTGCGAGATATGTAATGCTTGCTATATCCGTCTAAGGGATGATATGAAAAAACAGAACGGAGAGTGAGTTGTGGCATCTATAAAAATTAGAGATATGCTGTTTGCCTTTGCAGCTGAACGATTCGGTACTAAGCCGGAATACCTTTGGAGCAGAACCCCCGACTGTGCTGTGCTGAGGTGTAGCAATAATGATAAATGGTATGCCATAGTTATGGACGTTGACGGTTCGAAGCTGGGACGCCCTGATCTTGGAAAAGTGGATATTGTCAATGTTAAGTGCAGTCCGATGATGACAGGTTCTCTTCTTGCTATGGATGGGATATTCCCTGCCTACCACATGAACAAGGATAGTTGGATATCGGTGCTCCTTAACGGCAGTGTGGATATGGAGCAACTGAAAGCACTGCTTGAGATGAGTCACGAGCTTTCGTGTCAGGCAGGAAGCGGCAAGCGTATGCGAACAGGACCGAAAGAATGGCTTATTCCGGCTGCGCCTGCCATGTATGATGTGGAACAGGATTTTAAGCGTGACGGAACCATAATATGGAAACAGACTGCAAACTACATTGTTGGAGACACCATATACATTTATATGGCAGCTCCGGTTTCCGCTATACTTTACAAATGTATGGCAATTGAAGTGAATATCCCTTTTAAGTATGATAACGGTAGCTATCATATTAGAAAAGCGGTAAAGCTTAAGCTCTTGCACCGCTTTTCGGAAGATGATATGCCTCTTTCGGCTATGAGAGAGCTAGGCGTATCGGCTGTGCGTGGCCCTAGGGGAGTTCCAAATACTTTGAGCTGTAGGCTCAGAGACCTATGCGCAAAGGAATAAGGGAAGCAAAGCAAGGTTGCATTTTTGGATGCTTTGTGATATAATATGCTTTGTAACGTTATTATTTTCCGCTTTTGACAGGAGGAAGTATATGTTAAATGCTGATCTGAAGGAATTTGAGTTCATCTCTGACTTCGACGAGCTTGTTATCTCAGCTGTCCTTGCAGTACCGTCGGGAGAGATTAACGGTATTGTTCAGTTGGTCCACGGCATGAATGAACATAAGGAGCGCTATTATCCGTTTATGGATTATCTTGCCGAGCAGGGATTTATCACGGTCATACATGATAACCGCGGCCACGGCAAAAGTATAGTTGAATCCGATGATCTCGGATTTATGTTCAGAAACGGCGGAGAGGGCTTTGTAAGTGATATCGCTCAGTTCAACAAAAGAATAAGAGAAGCGTATCCCAATGTCCCTGTTTTTATGATAGGCAGTGGCCTCGGAGCGGCAGGCGCCAAGTGTTTCCTTAAGGAGCATGATGGCGCAGTTGACGGTGTGGTTCTTCTGGGAAATATCTGCTACAGTCCGTTTTCGTCTGTAGTTAGAACTATACGCTCTGTTTCTTCGAAACGTCCCGGAAGCCGATTCAGGAGTGAAAAAATATTTGATGCCATTGACCATGGCTTTGGACAGTTCTTTGAGGACCCTATAAATTCGTGGAGGTGCAGCGATGCAGACACTGTGCTTGCATTCAACGAAGATCCTCTCTGTAACTTCAAGCCTACCCTCAACTGTTATGAAGAGCTTCTTTGGCTGATAAAGCAGGCTGATTCATCAAAGGGGTGGAATGTTAATAATCCTACTCTTCCCATACGCTTTATATCGGGTAAGGATGATTCTGCTATGATATCGGAGAAAAGGTTCATGAAAACGGTGGAAAAGCTTGAAAAAAACGGATATGAGAGCATTTCTCACAGACTTTTTGACGGTATGCGTCATGATTTGCTGATGGAGAAGAATAATATCAATGTCTACAAAGACATAGCAAAGACTCTATTTTCATGGCTTGACCGTTGGAACGACAAACAAGCAGAAGTTGAAGCTACTGCAACTGAGGAAGTGCCTCCGCAGATTGAAGAAGAGGTTCAGGAATAATCAAGTATAACAACAGAGTGCGGAATTGACGCACGGTGAAAGGAAATATTATGGATATCAATAAAACACTTGCAAAGGAATTTGGGCTCAGACAGGAACAGATTGACAATACCGTAGCCCTTATCGATGATGATAAGACTATCCCTTTCATAGCCCGTTACCGTAAGGAACTTACTGGCTCTCTTGATGATCAGATTCTCCGTGAGCTTTATGACAGACTCATGTATCTCCGTAACCTTGAAAAGCGCAAGGAAGAGGTAACTGCTGCTATAACTGAGCAGGAGAAGATGACTCCAGAGATTGAGGCAGCTATAAGTGCTGCTGTAACTCTTGTTGAGGTGGAGGATATTTATCGTCCTTTCAAGCCGAAGCGTCGTACTCGTGCAAGCATAGCACGTGAAAACGGTCTCGAGCCACTTGCAGTATTGATAATGGCTCAGGAGAATTCAACCGAACCTGAGAAGGAAGCTGAAGCATACATTGATGAGGAGAAGAAGATAACAGATGTTCAAACTGCTTTGCAGGGTGCAATGGACATCATTGCTGAGGATATCTCCGATGATGCGGATATAAGAAAGAAACTCCGTGCCCTTGCAGGTGAAAAGGGTGAACTTGTCTCAAAGGCAGCAGATCCAGAGGCAGAGAGCGTATATATGAATTATTATGAGTACGCTGAAGCTATCCCGAAGGTAGCAAATCACAGAGTTCTTGCCCTTGACAGAGGCGAAAAGGAGAACTTCCTCAAGGTTTCTGTAACTCTTGATGAGACTCTTGCTACAGATATTATTTTCGGCAAGTATATCAAGGCTAACAATTCGTGCGGTGAGCTTGTAAGAGCGGCTGCCGCAGACAGCTATAAGAGACTTATTTTCCCATCAATCGAGCGTGAAATACGCTCAGAAATGAGTGCAAAGGCGGCGGAGGAGTCAATAAAAGTATTTGCTGCTAATCTTAGACAGATGCTTCTTCAGCCACCACTAAAAAGCAGTATTATCCTCGGTCTTGACCCTGGATACGCACACGGCTGTAAGACTGCAGTAATAGATGGTACGGGTAAGGGCCTCGATACGGCTATAATATATCCGGTGGGCTCAGCTGGCGCAGTTTAGGCTGCAAAGAAAAAGGTA
>JAEEGJ010002468.1_pt1 | contig 94778 bp, 72 predicted proteins | sample 8958761 | NCBI WGS metagenome assembly JAEEGJ01 (sample SAMN16246546, study PRJNA631951) | gut metagenome | biome: gut microbiome; feature: rumen; material: RS-attached | host: Bos | place: Iran: Karaj | collected 2018-10 | reverse complement strand
GATCTTAACAGAACCCGGAACAGAAGCGATGATACCGTGACCCTTAGGATCTCTTGCCTCGAAGATCTCTGTAACTCGAGGGAGACCCTGAGTGATATCTTCACCTGAAGCAGCGATACCACCGGAGTGGAACGTTCTCATTGTAAGCTGTGTACCAGGCTCACCGATTGACTGCGCTGCGATGATACCGACAGCTTGACCAACTGCAACAGGACGTCCTGTAGCGAGGTTGATACCGTAGCACTTTGTGCAGACGCCTCTTCTGGAGCGGCAGTCAAATACTGATCTGATCTTGAGCTTGCCCAAGTCTTCGATCTGCTGCTTTGTAAGGATCTTGCCGGAAGCCTCAGCCTCAGCGATCTTAGCTGCAACCTTCTTGTCATGCTCAGCGAGCTTCTCAGGTGTCTCAGCGCCCTTGATCTTAACAGAATCCTTAACAGCCTGTCTTGCCTCTTCAGCTGCCTTCTTAGCGAGATCTACAGACTTGCAGATATCCTCTGCCTTGAGAGCATCGATAAGTTCATTCTTCTTAACGATAACTTCGCCTGTCTGATAGTTGACGATGTCCTCTGCAGCATAACGGCCATAGAGACGGTCGTTAAGAGACTTGATGACATTGGTGTGCTTGTTGGAAACCTCTGTGATCTCCTTAACCCATGTGAAGTCATCAGTACCACAGTCTTCCTCAGTAACAACAACTGCCTGAGCAACGTCAACGAGACGTCTTGTAAGGTAACCTGACTCAGCTGTCTTAAGAGCTGTATCGGAGAGAGCCTTACGCGCACCGTGTGAGGAGATGAAGAACTCGAGCACGTTCATACCTTCACGGAGGTTGGACTTGATCGGGATCTCGATGGTGTTACCGGTTGTATCCTGCATAAGACCACGCATACCTGCGAGCTGCTTGATCTGGTTGTTAGAACCACGGGCACCGGAGTCAGCCATCATTCTGATCGGGTTATAGATATCGAGGTTGTCCATCAATGCCTTTGTGATGTTGTTTGTAGTCTCAGACCAAACCTTAGTAACCTCGTTGTGACGCTCTGTCTCTGTGAAGAATCCTTCTTCAGCAGCTTCGTTGATCTCTTCAACTCTCTCGTCACCTTCTGCGATCATCTTATCCTTGATATCAGGGATGATCATGTCTTCGATACCGATGGAGATACCGGAGATAGTGGAGAATCTGTAACCCATAGCCTTAACGTCATCGAGGAAGATAGTTGTTCTCTCGAGGCCGTGTACAGCGATGCACTTAGCAATGATCTTCTCGAGCTTCTTCTTACCGAGAGCGAACTCGAACTTGGACTCAGCATCAGGATTCTTTTCCTTGGCAGCTGCAGCCTTTGCCTTCTGATCAGCAAGGTGCTCAAAGTCGATCTCAAGCTTCAAGCGGTTCTCAGGCTTTGTTCTGTCAACAAATCCCAAGTCCTGAGGAACGATCTGGTTGAAGATGAATCTTCCGAGTGTGGACTCTACAAGACCTGTCTCCATCTTGCCGTTAACTTCTCTTGTGACACGAACCTTGATCATGCTGTGAAGTGTGATCTGGTGCTCGTCATATGCCATCTGAGCCTCATCGATAGAAGCGAAAACCATGCCTTCGCCCTTATCGTGCTCTACTTCCATTGTGAGGTAGTAGCAGCCGAGGATCATATCCTGTGTAGGAACTGTAACCGGCTTACCATCCTGAGGCTTCAAGAGGTTGTTTGTAGAAAGCATGAGGAATCTAGCCTCTGCCTGAGCCTCTGCAGAAAGCGGTACGTGTACAGCCATCTGGTCACCGTCGAAGTCTGCGTTAAAGCCTGTGCAGACGAGCGGATGGAGCTTGATAGCACGACCTTCAACGAGAACAGGCTCGAATGCCTGGATTGAAAGTCTGTGGAGTGTAGGAGCACGGTTCAAGAGTACCGGATGATCTCTGATGATGTCTTCGAGAATATCCCATACCTCAGGAACTCTTGCGTCTACCTGTCTTCTGGCTGTCTTGATATTGAGCTTATCGTTGATCTCAACGAGCTTCTTGATTACGAAGGGCTTGAAGAGCTCCAATGCCATCTCCTTAGGGAGACCGCACTGATGCATCTTAAGCTCAGGTCCTACGATGATAACTGAACGTCCGGAGTAGTCTACACGCTTACCGAGGAGGTTCTGTCTGAAACGGCCCTGCTTACCCTTGAGCATGTCAGAAAGAGACTTGAGCTGTCTGTTGCTTGTAGCAGATGTGGAACCCTTAACAGGTGTGCCGTGACGGCCGTTGTCGATCAACGCGTCAACTGCTTCCTGAAGCATTCTCTTCTCGTTTCTTACGATGATCTCAGGAGCACCGAGGTCCAAGAGCTTCTTAAGACGGTTGTTTCTGCCGATAACTCTTCTGTAGAGATCGTTAAGATCTGAAGTAGCATAACGGCCGCCATCCAAAGGTACCATAGGACGGAGTTCCGGAGGAAGAACCGGGATAACGTCAAGGATCATCCACTCAGGCTTGTTGCCGGAAGCCTTGAAAGCTTCCGCAATCTCAAGTCTCTTGTTGATCTTAAGACGCTTCTGTGTGCTTACAGAACCGACCTTCTCTTCCTGGAGCTGTTCGATGATCTCATCGATATTGAGCTCAGATAAGAGGATCTTGATAGCCTCGGCACCCATCTTTGCTACGAAAGAATCCTTGCCGCACTTTTCTCTGATGCTCTTGTACTGATCTTCTGTAATGATGTCGTACTTGTTGATACCTGTCTCAACGCTGTTGCCAGGATCGATTACGATGTACTTGGAATAGTAAAGTACACTCTCAAGCTGCTTTACTGTAAGGTCAAGCAATGTGCCGATCTTGGAAGGCTGAGTCTTGAAGTACCAGATGTGTGATACAGGTGTAGCGAGCTGGATGTGACCGAGTCTCTCACGGCGAACTGTGTTCTTTGTGACCTCGACTCCGCACTTATCGCAGATCATGCCCTTAAATCTGATCTTCTTATACTTTCCGCAACGGCATTCCCAAGACTTTGTAGGTCCGAAGATCTTTTCGCAGAAAAGACCGTCGACCTCAGGTCTCTGAGTACGATAGTTAATGGTCTCAGGCTTCTTTACTTCGCCGTGTGACCAGCTCTTGATAACCTCAGGAGATGCAAGCTGAATACTTATTTTTGTAAGATGATTCTGATCATTCATATCTATCTTCTATCTCCTTTACATGTCTTCGTCATCGCCAGCGAAATCGTCAACAAAGTCGCCGTCTTCTTCCTTGATGTTTCCGAGCTCATCAGCCTCTACGAAGCCTTCGCTGAAGATATCGGAAGGAGACTCTGCATCTTCACCGTCGAGTGAAGCTCTTGTTGTCTCATCCATCTCGCTGTATGTGTCGAATGACTGTCTGTCCTCAGCAATATATTCCTTGTCGTCTGTATATGTGCGGACATCAAGTGCCAACGCCTTAAGCTCGTTAACAAGGACATTGAAGGACTCAGGGATACCCGGTTCAGGAATGTTCTTGCCGCGGATGATGGCGTCATATGTCTTTGAACGGCCTTCGATATCGTCGGACTTAACAGTGAGGATCTCCTTGAGGGTATGAGCAGCACCGTAAGCTTCGAGTGCCCAAACTTCCATCTCACCGAATCTCTGTCCGCCGAACTGGGCTTTACCGCCCAAAGGCTGCTGTGTAACGAGTGAGTAAGGTCCTGTGGATCTTGCGTGCATCTTGTCGTCAACAAGGTGGTGCAGCTTCATGTAATACATGATACCTACTGTTACTCTGTTCTCGAAAGGCTCGCCGGTACGTCCGTCGTAAAGAACAGTCTTACCGTCCTTATCGATGCCTGCAAGCTCGAAAGCATCAGCAATGTCGTTCTCGTTTGCACCGTCGAATACAGGTGTTGCGATCTTCCAGTTGAGTGCCTTGGCAGCACGGCCGAGGTGTACCTCGAGGAGCTGACCGATGTTCATACGGGAAGGAACGCCCAAGGGGTTCAAGCAGATATCGAGTGTTGTACCGTCAGGTAAGAAAGGCATATCCTCTTCAGGAAGTACTCTGGAGACAACACCCTTGTTTCCGTGACGTCCTGCCATCTTGTCGCCGATGGAGAGCTTTCTCTTCTGTGCGACATAAACGCGGACTCTCTTATCTACACCGTTCTTCAAGTTGCCGTTTGTATCCTTTGTGGAAACAACAACGTCAACGACTACGCCGGAACCGCCGTGAGGAACGCGCTTTGAAGTATCCTTAACTTCTCTTGCTCTCTCGTTGAAGATTGCCTTATAAAGTCTCTCTTCTGCTGTCTGGTCTGTCTCACCCTTAGGGGAAACCTTACCAACGAGGATGTCTCCGTCCTTAACTTCGGCACCGATCATGACGATACCGTTCTCGTCGAGGTTAGAGAGAGCGTCGTCACTTACGTTCGGAACTTCTCTTGTGATCTGCTCAGCACCGAGCTTCGTCTCACGTGCTTCGCACTCATGCTCTTCGATATGGATAGATGTATAAACATCATCTCTTACGATTCTCTCATTTACGAGAACAGCGTCCTCGTAGTTATAACCTTCCCATGTTGTGAATCCGATGAGAACGTTACGTCCGAGAGCAAGCTCACCGTTGTCCGTAGCAGGACCGTCTGCGATAGTATCGCCGGCCTTTACCTTGTCGCCGATGGCAACGATAGGACGCTGGTTGATGCATGTGCTCTGGTTGGATCTCTGATACTTAGCGAGCATGTAGGTGTCTACTGTGCCCTCAGCTGTTGTAACTTCGATCTTGTCTGATGCAACAAAGGATACGACACCGTCGTGGGATGCAACGATGCATACGCCGGAGTCCTTAGCTGCACGGTATTCCATACCTGTTCCGATGATAGGTGCCTCAGGCTTGATGAGAGGTACTGCCTGACGCTGCATGTTGGAGCCCATCAGGGCACGGTTAGCGTCGTCGTTACCAAGGAACGGGATAAGTGATGTGGATACGGATACGAGCTGCTTAGGAGATACGTCCATGTAGTCGACCTGTTCAGGGTCAAGCTGCAGGAACTGGTCTAAGTAACGGCATACGATCTTCTTGCCGATGAAACGGCCGTCCTCATCGATAGGCTCGTTAGCCTGAGCGATGTTGAACTCATCCTCTTCGTCAGCAGACATGTAAACAACTTCGTCAGTAACTCTTAAGTTCTCCTTATCGAATTTTCTGTAAGGAGTCTCGATGAAACCGTACTTGTTGATACGTGCATAGATAGCCAGGGACGTCATAAGACCGATGTTCTGACCTTCCGGTGTCTCGATCGTACACATACGTCCATAGTGTGTAGGGTTGATATCACGGACTTCCATTGAAGCTCTCTCACGGGAGATACCGCCGGGGCCCAAAGCTGAAAGTCTTCTCTTGTTCGTAAGCTCAGCGAGCGGGTTGTTCTGGTCAGCGAAAGCTGAGAGCTGTGATGATCCGAAGAACTCTCTGAATGCAGCGCTCAAAGGTCTTGTGTTAACGAGGCTTGTAGCCGTAACAACTTCGCCTTCCTTGCTGGAGATCTGAGAGATCCTGTCTCTTGTATTCTTCTCGACTCTCTGGATACCTGTACGGAGCTGGTTCTGAAGGAGCTCGCCTACAGACTTAACTCTACGGTTGCCCAAATGGTCGATGTTGTCGATTCTGCCGACGCCTCTGTGCAGTCCGATGTAGTAAGAAACGAATGCATAGATATCGTCAACTGTGAGGTTCCTGGGCATAAGATCTTCCTTACGCTCAGTCATGGCAGCCTCAAGTCTGGAAGCAATGTCTGTCTTGCTCTCAGCCTTTACCTGCTCGATGATCTCTCTTAAGATGCTGGCTCTAACCTTCTCGTTAATGCCGGTTCTTGCGAGATCGAACTTCTTGAATTCAGCCTTTGTGATGCTGTTTGCAATGAAAGCTTCAGCGTCAACTCTGCCGTTGCCGATGACCTTGAGAGGTACATCCTCGAACTCATCCTCATCAGCTGCGCGAACGAGCTTTCTGGGGAAGATCTGAACGGCCATAACGCCGGAATCTTCGATCTTTGCAGCGATCTCTTCTGTGATAACGGTGTTCTTCTTGCAGATGAGCTCACCATCTTCAGTAACTACGTTGTCAGCAGCCTTGCTTCCGATGATTCTTGCGGAAAGCTCGAACTTCTTGTTGACCTTGTAGATACCTACTCTCTCGAGGTCGTATCTTAAAGAATCGAAATATGTCTTGTTAAGGATGTTCTTCGCATTATCAACTGTGAAGGGCTCGTTGTTACGAACCTTCTTGAAGAACTCCTGGAATGCTGCTGTCTGAGGATCAGAAGCATTTCTTGTCTCGTCCTTCTCAAGTGTCATTCTGAGGCACTCTTCATCACCGAACATGTTGATGATGTCCTCGTCTGTAACGAGGCCTAAGCATCTCAGGAATACTGAGAGGGAGATCTTGTGGGATTTATCTACGACGATGTAGATAAGGTTGTATTCGTCAGGATCGTTGTTTGCGTCAGGAGCGCCTGCAGCCTTAAGAGCTCTCTCCTTAGCGTTAAGCTTGCTCTCCTTCTCATCTTCTTCGATGAGGATCCAGGAACCTCTGTAAGGGATAAGTTCTGCGGAAAGCAATCTGTTGCCCATCTTTGATCTCATCTCGGAATAGTAAGCTCCGGGAGATCTTACGATCTGATTGATTACTACACGCTCAGCGCCGTTGACAATAAATGTACCCTGATCAGTCATGATAGGGAAATTGCCTACGAAAGCTGTCTCGTCAGTAACTGTTCCGTCAATCTTGTTATGGAGTCTGAGCTGGATGCTCAAGGGTGCTGCATAGTTACTGTCGTTCTTCTTGCAGCTGTCAATAATTGCGGACTTGGAAAGCTTAACGGGAGTCTTGGACTCCTTACTCTTCTTACCCTTGCCGTCCTTCTCCTTGCCTGTGGGATCACAGGGATTCTCAGAATCGAAAATCTTACCGACAAAATAGACTTCGTACTTGCCCTGATCATCAGTAATCGGAGATACTTCATCGAAGATCTGCTGCATACCTTCGTCGATGAACCACTGATAAGACTGCTTCTGGTTCTCGATAAGGTTAGGCACCTCAATTACTTCTTTGATCTTGGAATACGACTGTCGCTCTGTCTTGCCTTGTTTTACGGAATGGACCATTGTTAACGAATCACCTCACACAAAGCTTAAAAACACATGGTTTAAGCGGTTTCTTGGTTGAAAAGCATTTTTATTTACCATAAAAATCCTCTTCCGTCAAGAGAAATAGGCATAGTTGCCCAAACCCATTACGACGCAGTAAAGAATTATATAGAAGGAAACAATTTTTGTCAACAACTTTTTTCGTGCGCTGTGGGGCAAATCTGTTTAATTTGTCATAAAGGGCCTTTTTGTTGGCTAAAACTCGACCTAAAGGTCCTTTTTTACGGCCATTGGGATGAGTTTTTTGGGAAATTTCATCCGGATGGCCGCATATCGGGATGGTTAGGATGAGTTGCCGCACAAAAAGTAAACCCCTTGAGGTCCACCATAGGCCTCAAGGGGTTTCTTCAGGTTATGCCGCGTAAATAATCAGCAGAGTGAAAGGAAGTTCTCCAGCATCTTCTTTCCGTATGGAGTCAGGATCGACTCGGGATGGAACTGGACGCCGTAGATCGGGTAGTCGCGGTGCTTGACGGCCATAACTTCGCCGTCATCAGCTACTGCAGTTATCTGCAGGCAGTCAGGGATCGTGTCGCGGTCAGCAGCCAGCGAGTGATAGCGCGCAACCTTTGTGCGCTCGCCGATTCCCCTGAACAGAGGGCAGTAAGCATAAAGACCAACCTCCGACTGTTTGCCGTGCATGAGTTTCTCGGCATAAGTGATCGTTGCGCCGTATGCTTTGCAGATAGCCTGGTGGCCCAGGCATACACCGAGCATCGGAATGTCGTGGATCGAAGCTGCCACTTCGCAGATGACGCCTGCATCTTCCGGTCTGCCGGGTCCCGGCGAGAGGATGATGTGGTCAGGAGCAAGAGCCTTGATCTCATCGACCGTCATCTCGTCATTTCTGATGACCTTGATGTCAGGATTGATCTGGCCGATCATCTGGTAGAGGTTATATGAAAAGCTGTCGTAGTTATCTATAAGAAGTATCATCTCTTATACCTCCTCTGCGAGAGTTAAGGAATTGAGGACTGCCCTTGCTTTGTTTAAGCACTCTTCGTATTCCTTTTCAGGTACGGAATCGGCTACAATTCCGGCGCCGCTTCTTACAAAGACCTTGCCGTTCTTCTTGTAAGCGATGCGGATCGCGATGCAGGTGTCCATGTTGCCTGTAAAGTCGATATAGCCGATGGCACCGCCGTAGATGCCGCGCTTGTTGTTTTCGAGCTCACCGATCAGCTGGCACGCACGGATCTTCGGAGCACCGGACAATGTTCCTGCGGGGAGCACTGCCTCAACGGCATCCAATGCATCATGCTTCGAATCGATCTTGCCGCGGACCGTGGAACCTATGTGCATAACGTGTGAATAGCGCTCGATGCTTCTGAGCTTTTCGACTTCAACTGAACCGAATTCCGAGATCTTACCCAAGTCGTTACGGCCCAGGTCTACGAGCATGTTGTGCTCGGCAAGCTCCTTCTCGTCAGCTAAGAGCTCTTCTTCAAGCCTCTTGTCCTCTTCTTCGCTCTTACCCCTCGGTCTTGTTCCTGCGAGAGGGAATGTGTGAAGGATACCGTCTTCGAGCTTTACGAGCGTCTCGGGAGATGCGCCTGCGACCTCTACGTCGGTTCCTGCGAAATAGAACATATAAGGAGAAGGATTAATAGTTCTTAATAATCTGTAAGTATTAAGAAGGCTGCCCTCGTAAGGCGCGCAGAGCCTGTTTGAAAGGACAATCTGGAAGATATCGCCTTCGTGAATGTAGTTCTTTGCCTTTTCGACCATTGCGCAGTATTCTTCGCGGGAGAACAGCGGCGTTACTTCGCCTAAGAGCTTTCCTGCCTGGTCGTCAGCCTTTTCGCCGTGCTTAAGAAGGTCAATCAAGGACTCTAACTCTTCTGTTGCTTCCTTGTAGCCGGCATCGACGTCCTCTAAGGACATGTTTGAGATGAGGATCAGCTTCTGTCTGACGTGGTCGAAAGCTATAACCTTGTCGAAAAGCATGAGGTCGACATCTTTGAAATTCTCTTCATCTATAACTTCACACCTGGCTGTGGGTTCTGCGTAAGTCAGATAATCGTAAGAGAAATAGCCGACGAGACCGCCTGTGAAGGAAGGCAGGTAATCGAATCTGGGGCTCTTGAAGCGGGACATGATCTCTCTGATGATCTTTGAGGGGTCATCTGTCATCTCTGTCTTGTCGCCGTATGTGATCTCGCCATTGATGCAGGTGATCTCGAGCTTGGGATCAAAGCCTAAGAAAGTATATCTTCCCCATCGCTCGTTTGCCCATGCGGATTCGAGCATATATGCGTGCGTTGACGCATTCTTAAGGATTCTGATCGTCTCAATGGGAGTCGTAAAGTCAGAGAGGATCTCACAGCTTACAGGTACAACATCGTACTTGCCTGTTTTAGCGAGCTCTCTTACCTCTTCGATCGATGGCATTACTTTCATTTAAGTCACCTCCGTCTTATTTTCTTAAGCCGAAGGCAATAAAAAACGCCCTTCGACAAAAGAATTCTTTCTTCTGTCAAGGACGAATAAAAACCTTATCCGCGGTGCCACCTTGATTCACGATTTGACTCGTGCGCTTAGACAAGATACCAACATATCTCCGGCCTCTTACGCGTGCCTTACGTCGCAATATACTTGGGGATCACCCTTTCCCTCGCGCCCTCCGAAGTCCATTCACTTAAGATCCTTGCTGTCCGGATCACACCACCCCGGGCTCTCTTTGAACGGTTTTCTTAAGTTACTCACTCTCCGTCAACGGTTTGAAACTGACATAAAAATACAATAGCTTTGGTAGGTTGTCAATCAAATCCGTAAAAAGAGGCTGCCTCATATAAGAGACAGCCCCGTAATGTTTAAACTCAATTGCCCGTTTTATTAAGGAATGTAAGTCATGTCGACTTCGCTGAATACGCCGTTCTTGAAGCTGAATTCATATCTGTTTCTGTTCATGAACTTTGTACCCTTCTTTGTCCACTCAAGCTTGTCGTAGATATTTGAGCCTGTCTCGTTGTGGTAAGGCTTCTCTGTAGGATCGCCGGAGTTAGCCTTGAGCTCATCCATTGTGAGTGTGAAAGGGAAATCGAAAGTAACCAATGTCTGCTTAGCGCCTTCATCGTTCAGGATCTTGAAAAGGATCTGGTTGACGTAGCACTCGTTCATAGGCTTACCTGAATCAGTATCGTTGAATACTTCGATCCAGAAATAGTTGCCGTTCTTGGTACCGCAATCGATCTTGATGTAGCCGGACTGATAGTGAGACTTAACGTTGTTATTGAAGTTATCAGATTCACCTTCTGCGAAAGGAACGCCGTCATCAATAAGTTCCTGAAGTGTTGTCTTACCGAGCGTGTACTTCTTACCCTTGATGTAGAAGTTCATCTCGTCAAAGTTAACATACTTTGCACCTGTAGGATTAGGATTAGGGTTAGCGTTTGTCTCGCTGCCACCGTTCTCTGAAGACTCTGACTCAGTTGTAGTAGCTTCAGTAGTAGTTGTTGTGGGAGCCTCTGTCTCTGTTGTTGTAGGATCTGTTTCTTCTGTTGTAGTTGTGGGAGTCTCAAGCTCTCTGTCATCGAACTCGAACTCGTCGGGTGTCTTAGCGTTCCATGTAACAGTTACCTCAAGAGTACCGTCCTTGGATACCAAAACCCACTCTGCATCCTTCTCATCATCGGAAATCTCCTCAGAATCGACCTTGAAATCCATGTCATACTCTTCTGCAGCAGCTTTCTTTACGTCGCTCTTGGAAGGTACTTCAACCTTTTTAGCGCATGAAGCAAATCCGAGCACCATAGAAAGTGTCAGAAGAAGTGCCATAACTTTTTTCATATTAATATTCCTCCTATTCCGAATATCGGGTAATAAAATACAATATTTAAGGTGAAAATACAATAATAATACGAAAAAGGCCGCTTCAGCAGTGAAGCGGCCTTGGTTATGACATTAATCAGCCTGTTTATCAAGGAATGTAAGTCATGTAGAAATTCCTAAGCTGTCCGTTATAGAACTCGAAATTATAGTAGTTGTAGTTGTAGTACTTTGTACCCTTCTTTGTCCACTTAAGGAAATCAGCTACGAAAGTAGGATCGTCCTCATTGTGGTAAACCTTCTCGTTAGGCTCGCCGGAGTTAGCCTTAAGCTCATCGATTGTCAATGTCTCGTACGGGAAGTCGAATGTAAGGACCTTCTGGTCTGCTCTTCTCTGTGAAGTGTAAACATAGATCTCGTTAACATAGCACTCGTTCATAGGCTTGCCTGAATCTGTATCGTTGAATACGTTGATGGAAACTGTCCAGCCGTCGCCGATCTCAAGTCTGATAGAAGAAGACTGATACTTTGACTTGAGGTTGTTGCCGAAGTTTTCGGATTCGCCTTCCTTGAAAGGAACACCGTCATCAACAAGCTGCTGAAGTGTAACTTTACCTAAAGTGTACTTCTTGCCGTTGATGTAGAAGTTCATCTCGTCGAAGTTGACGTACTTAGCACCTGTAGGGTTAGGGTTAGGGTTAGCGTTGCTTCCACCGTTTTCAGAAGATTCTGTAGCGGCAGTTGTTGTTGTCGTTGTAGGCTCTTCCTCAGTTGTGGTTGTTGTGGGTTCTTCTTCAGTTGTTGTAGTTGTGGGTTCCTCAAGTTCTCTGTCATCAAACTCGAACTCATCGGGCTTTTTAGCGTTCCAGGTAACTGTTACCTCGAGTGTTCCGTCCTTGGAGATCAAGACCCACTCAGCATCCTTCTCATCATCGGAAATATCCTCAGAATCGACCTTGAAATCCATGTCATACTCTTCTGCAGCAGCTTTCTTTACATCGCTCTTGGAAGGTACTTCGACCTTCTTAGCGCATGATGCAAAACCGAGCACCATAGAAAGTGTCAGAAGAAGTGCCAAAATCTTTTTCATTGATCTTTCCTCCTTATTATCCTTTTTATTATTAAAGGCGGTTTTATAATATCGCAAAATTATCAAATAATCTGTATACATAATAAATAAAAAGCACCACCCGGGTCCGAGTGGTGCTTGTAATTTTAATAATATAATTACTTATTAGTAGATCAGGTATCTGCAAAGGCCTGCGTTGATAACATAACCTGTGTTGCCTGTATCAAGCTTTAAGTTCCAGTCAGCGAACTTGGAAGAGATGAGATCATTTCTGATCGCTACTTCATAAGCGGGTCTTATTGTCTCGAAGTAGAAAACATAAACTGTCTGCTTGTCTTCGGAAGCGATAACAAAAACATCACCCTGCTTGCGTCCGTCTTCGAAAAGCCACTTACCTGCTTCAACAACGGAAGGATCGACCGGGTCATCTTCAGTAGATACAAAGTATTCTGCATTCTGAACATTGTAGCCGCCTTCGAGCTTGTCATTGAGGTTTGTTGTCTTCTCTTTTACGAGCTTGTAGAAATCGATAGGAGCCATTCCTGAAGGGCACATAGCCTGTGCATCTGCGATCGTCTTCTGGAGAGCAGCTGACTTCTCTTCGTCAGTAGCATCAGCCTTAACGTCTGTGGAAAGAGTGAGCATTCTGTATGTAACTGTCTTCTCATCACCGTTGTTCTTGTCAGCGATGTAGATTACATATGCGCCGAATTCAGTCTGGATGACCTTTGTGTCGCCTGTCTTGGAATCGCCGAAAAGATAGCTCTTAACTGCTTCGTCCATGTATGTTGCAACACCATATGTGAAATTCTCTGTGTATGTAGGATCTGCGTCGTTATCGAAAGTAGAGATCGTAGCTGCATCTCCCTTCTCTGTAACGTATGCTAAAACTGCATCTCTGAAAGCCTTGGAATCTGTGGAAGCCTTAGCGATCTTTTCAGCAGCCTTGACTGCATCATCCATTCCGATGACTTTTCCGTCCTTGTCAGTCTCTGCCTTGATGAAGTAGAGATTGTAATCGAGCTCGCAGTATTTCTTTGTATCTTCGTTGTACTTAGCCTGGATCTCTTCCTCAGTAGGAATGATGGAAGGATCGAACTGCTTTAAGTAGCTGCCATACTCATTTACGAGAACTTCTCTTGCAGCGAACTGAGTATATAATCTCTTGGTCATGCCTGTTCCGTAAAGAGCCTTAAGATAAGACTGTCCTGACGGATATCCATAGAGCTTTGCATAGAGTTCCAAAGTCTCAAGATTCTTAGCAGCCAATTCATATGCCTTAGAGATTTCCATGAAGCCGGACTCTTTTGCAGAACGCTCAACCAAAGCCAATGTCTTGAGCTGGCTTGCTGTCTCTCTGAGAAGAGTATCTCTGTAAGTAGCACCGGTCTCCTCGTTTGTGATAACGTCTAAGTTATCCTCGGAAACCAATCCGTACTGGGAATAAGAATCGTATACTTCCTTGAAGTGGAAATTAGATTCAAGAACTGAGTAGTTCTGGATGGTCTTTGAGGAACCGTCAGCGCCGTTCTCAGTTATGGAGATACCTGTAAGAGTCTGGGGAAGTACTCCGGAAATGTATGTAAAGAAGCAAACGATAACGAGAATAACAGCTACAACTACAACTGCCATTCCGCCTGAAACCAGGCTCTTATTTGCCTTTCCGGACTTGGTGGTCTTTGCCATCTTGCCTACCTACCTTATTTTATATTTATAAAAAGCACCAAACATTATAATTCGGTGCCCTCAATAATGCAAGGAAGACGTGCAGGAACATCCACTAAATAATTGGGGTTTGCGGCAATCAGCTCCTCTTTTGGCATCTTTGTCCAGCCTACGAGAGCAAAATCGCATCCGGCGTCTCTGGCTGAAAGCAAATCAGGCAGGGCATCTCCAACATAAAGCACTCGCTTCATGTCGGTTATTCCCATTCTTTTTGCCGCTTCAATGAGAGGATCGCCGTGGGGCTTGGCTCTCTCGGTCAGCTCCCTGAAAAACAGGCCGTCAAAGTACTGCCCGAGCTCCAAAAGGTCGATGGTGATCATGGCAGACTCCTCAAGTTTTGAGGTAACTATGCCCTGTTTAACACCCGAAGCCCTTATTTTCGAGAGAAAATCATAAACACCGGGAAATATTGGGATGACATTTTCCTTCATCCTGGCGCAGTTATATTTAAGATATTCTTCGACCAGGCGCTCCCGGGTCTCTTCGTCATGCATCCAGAATGTATCTGTCAGGGGTTTTCCGATAAAGCTCATCAGGTCAGCGTCGGTCCTGTCGGTACCGCCGAGGACTATATCATAGGTGGCCTTCATGGATTCCATTATAAGAGGAACCGAGTCCTGCAGAGTACCGTCAAGGTCATAGAGGACGAGGTCGTACTTACTCATCGTTTTTAGAGTTCTCCTCTTTGTTCCCGTCTTCTTGGTCTTCGACAGGATTGATGTGGATCAGGACTTTGGCGATGGCATTTTCCTCCACCTTCAGGACCTTGATCCTTAAGTTCTTGTAATTGACGACCGGGTGCTCCGTCTCTTCAGGAACGCGGTCAAGCTGTGAAATAACAAGACCTGCGATAGTGTCATATTCATCATTTGTGAGCTCGATATCGAGAACGTCTTCCAGGTCTGAGAGAGTCATGTCGCCCCTGACGATATAATCGCCGTTAGAGAGCTTTACAAACTCGTCGACCTCATCATCGAACTCGTCGGTGATATTGCCTACGAGCTCTTCTAACATATCCTCGATCGTTGCGATGCCCATCGTTCCGCCGTATTCGTCAACGATAACGGCCATCTGCATTCCGCAGTTCTTCATCTCTCCGAAGAGAGATGAGATCTTACGTGTCTCATGAACGATAAGGGGTTCTCGTATAAACTTCTCGAGCTTGAAAGGCTTATCTTCCGTAGGCGGCATTATGCCGATCAGATCCTTGATGTGAAGGATGCCGATGATGTCATCGATCGTATCCTTGTAGACAGGGATCCTCGTGAACTTCTCTTCCCTGGCAACGCGCATTACTTCGTCGTAATCCGCATCAATGGGGAGAGATACGATCTTCTTTCTGTGCGTCATGATCTCGGATACTTCGATATCATTGAACTCGAAAACGTTTTCGATCATTTCCTTCTCGGTATCTTCGATATTTCCGGACTCGGAACCGACGTCGACCATCATGCGGATCTCTTCTTCCGTGACAGGCTTATCAGTCTGGTTGGGATCGATCTTGAAAAGCTTGAGAATGACGTTCGTCGACTGTGTAAGGAACCATACGAACGGCTTTAAGAGAGCGCCAAAGAACTTAACGACATTGGCAGCCGCAAATGCCCATTTCTCGGGCTTGTTCTGTGCCACGCGCTTCGGAACGAGCTCGCCTAAAACGAGTGAGAAATAGGACAAAACGATAGTTATGAGCACCGTCCAGAGGGATTCCATCCAGACATGCTTGGAAGAAGGATCTACCAGGAGCGCAAGTTTGCTGGCAAAACTGTTGGCAGCAAAAGCGGATGATAAGAATCCTGCCAAAGTAACGCCGACCTGGATCGTCGCCAGGAAGTTTCCGGGGTTATCCAAAAACTTGATAACGCGGAGAGCTTTCCTGTCGCCCTCTTCAGCGAGCTTATGCATTTTCGCATCGTTAAGCGAGATGACAGCCATCTCGGTGCCTGAGAAAAAGGCATTAACGAGAATGAAAAAAACTACAAGTAAAATGCTCAATAATGTGTCCATTATTTCATTCCGTTAAGAAGATCGATAAGTGTCTGTCTTACTACCTGGTGGTCAGCCTTGCCCTTGAGAGCTCTCATGGACTGGCCGATAAGGAATGTAAGGTTCTTTTCTTCTCCTGCGAGATAGCCTGAAACAGCCTTCTCGTTGGCAGCAATTATCTCCTTGATGACAGGCTCAATGGCACTTGTATCGGATACCAGTGCGAGTCCGTTATCTGCAATATATTTCTCAGGATCAGTGCCGTTGAGGAATGCTTCCTCAAGAGCCTTCTGTCCGGACTTTCTGTTGATCTTGCCGTCGTTTACGAGATTGATGATCTTACCCATGATCTTGCCGTCAAAGTCGATGTCGGCAGCCAGAACCTTGGCATCCTTAGCAAGCTTTAAGAGGTCTGTCATGAGCCAGTTGGAGCAGTCCTTAGGGTTCTTTGCTACTTCGCATGCTGCCTCGAAAACCTTAACGAGCGCAGGTGTGCCTGTGATGATCTCAGCATCGTACTCAGGGAGACCAAGCTCTGATACGTATCTCTCGCGCTTTGCATCAGCAAATTCAGGAAGTTCAGCTCTTACCTTGTTGAGGAACTCTTCGGAGATATTGATGGGCATGAGGTCAGGATCCGGGAAATACTTGTAATCCTGGGCATTTTCCTTTGAACGCATGGAGTATGTGTACTCCTGCTCGTCATCCCAGCGCCTTGTTTCCTGGATAACCTTTCCGCCTTCTTCGATAAGGTCGATCTGTCTGTCGCGCTCATATTCGATAGCGCGCTCGATTGCCTTAAGGGAAGCGATATTCTTCATCTCGGTCCTTGTACCAAACTCCTTCTGGCCCCTGGGCCTTACAGAGAGGTTAACGTCAGCTCTCATGGAGCCTTCCTGCATCTTGCAGTCGGAGATTCCGAGATACTGCATCGTGTCTCTTAGCTTTTCGAGATATGCGATTACCTCTTCGCCGGATCTGAAATCAGGCTCAGATACGATCTCCAGAAGCGGAACGCCGCAGCGGTTGAAATCAACCATCGTCATGCCTGTAACAGGGTCATGGACAAGCTTTCCGGCATCTTCTTCCATATGGATCTCGTGGATACCGATGGACTTGATGCCCTGTGATGTCTTGATGTCGACATGACCGTTCCTGCATATCGGGAAATAGAGCTGCGATATCTGGTATGCCTTGGGAAGGTCCGGATAGAAGTAGTTCTTACGGTCGAACTTGTTGTTCCTCGTGATCTCACAGTTGAGCGCGAGTCCTGCCTTAACAGCATACTCTACTACCTGCTTGTTCAATGTGGGAAGTGTGCCCGGCATACCGGAGCAGACTTCGCAAACGTGTGTATTGGGCTCTCCGCCGAACTTGGCAGAGCATCCGCAGAAGATCTTTGATTCCGTCGAGAGCTCGCAGTGAACTTCGAGGCCTATTACCATCTCATAATCCTGCATGATCTTAGCCCTCCTCTCTCAAAGCTTCTTCGGGGATCTTGTTTTCGAACCCGTTATCTGAAGTAGCCTTCTGGTAAGCAGAAGCTACGCCGATTATCTTCTCTTCCGAGAATCTCTTTCCCATGATCTGAAGTCCTACCGGGAGTCCTTCTGATGTGAAGCCGCAGGGTACGGACATCGCAGGGATACCAACGATGTTGATAAGTACCGTGCAGATATCGCCCAGATACATCTTCAAAGGATCTGATAAACTCTCGCCCTTCTTAAGAGCCGCTGTAGGAGCAACAGGTCCTAAGACCGCGTCGTACTTTTCGAAAGCCTGGTCAAAAGCCTGCTTGATGAGGTTCTTAACTCTTAAAGCCTTGTTGTAGTAAGCATCGTAATAACCTGAGGAGAGTACGAAGTTTCCGAGCATGATCCTTCTCTTTACCTCAAGACCGAAGCCTTCGCTTCTGGACTTGATATAGAGCTGGCCTAAGTCTTCAACGCCTTCGGGTCTATAGCCGTACTTAACGCCGTCGTATCTCGAGAGGTTTGAACAAGCCTCGGCCGTGCAGATGATGTAGTAAGTCGGGATCGCATACTTGATGATGGGCATCGGGAACGTCTCAACTGTAGCGCCCTTTGACTTAAGGACTTCCACAGCATCCAAAACTGCCTTCTTAACGTCAGCATCAATACCTTCGCCGATATATTCTTCCGGAATACCGAATTTCTTTCCTTCAAGACTGAAGTTTTCAACAGCTGAAAGGTCGAGCTTTTCGGACTCCAATGAAGACTGGTCCTTCTGGTCCTTGCCGCTGATGACGTTATATACAGCAGCGATGTCTTCAGCCTTTCTCGCGATAGGTCCGATCTGGTCCAAAGAGGAAGCAAAAGCAACAAGACCGTATCTCGAGACTGCGCCGTATGTAGGCTTAAGACCTGTAACACCGCAGAAAGAAGCAGGCTGTCTTATGGATCCGCCCGTATCAGAACCAAGGGCAACAGGAGCTAATGCAGCTGCAACGCATGCAGCTGAACCGCCGGATGAACCACCCGGTACTCTGTCTGTATCCCATGGATTGGATGTAATGCCGAAATAGCTCGTCTCAGTCGTGGAGCCCATTGCGAACTCGTCCATGTTGGTCTTGCCGAGAATGATCATTCCGGCTTCTTCGATCTTACGGATTACTTCTGCATCGTAAGGCGGAACGAAGTTTCCGAGCATCTTAGAAGCACATGTAGTCTTTATGCCCTTCGTGCAGATATTGTCCTTGATCGCGATCGGAACGCCTGCCAAAGGTCCTGTAAGTGTTCCTGCCTTGATAGCCTCATCTGCCTTCTTTGCCTTTTCGAGAGCCTCGTCTCTGATTACGGTGATGTATGACTTGTACTCACCGTCTTTTGCATCTATAGCGTCAAGGAAAGCCTTTGCAGCTTCATAAGAAGTGATCTTGCCTTCCTTAATTGCTGCGCCTATTTCAAGTGCGCCCAGTTTTCTAATCTCGATATCAGTCATAACCGCACCCCTTAATCAAAGGTCTTCGGCACGAGGATCGTACCGTCCTTTGTCTCGGGCGCGTTGCTTAAGACCGCATCCCTCATATCTTCATTCGCAACAACGTCTTCACGTGTGACGTTTACAACACCTGCCGCATGGCTCAGGGGCTCAACGCCTTCAGTGTCGAGTTCGTTCAACTGGTCAAAATACCCCAGGATATCGCCTAAAGCCTTCTGGGTCTTCTCCTCGTCTTCAGGGCTCAATTCCAGTCTGCCGAGGCTTTCCAGATACTGAACCAGGTCTTTGGTAATCTCCATGAAATTACACTCCATCCTTAAAAAAATTATAAATCTATAGCCTAAAATTTTAACATGACGCCCTATATTAGTAAATAAATGCGCAAAACAAAGGAAAAAGAGGCAGCCTCACTTGAGACAGCCTCTATAAAAAATCCGATTATCGTTGAAGATCACTCTTCTTCGTCGTCTTCCTCATCGGAATCTTCCGAATCTTCTTCCCCGTCCTCTTCAGGCTCTTCAACCATTTTCTTTGAAGCTTTCCTGGACTTTACGGGAATATCTTCTGCTTCGTCCTCGTCTTCGTCATCGTCAACATACTTCTTTGAAACAGGCTTGCTGTTTGAAGCACTCTTATTGTTTTTCATCGCATAGTTGATGAGGATAACGATAACTGCAAGGATCGCAACACCGGCGAGCGTGAAGAATACGATTACCAGTACGTCTGTCGTTGTCATCGGACCCTGGCTGGTACCGTTTTGTCCTGACGGCTGCGTAGCATTGGGATCGAAATTCTGCGCGGGTGCAGAAGTAGCTTCCGGTGCAGGAGTCAATGTAGGTGCTACAGGAGCTGCAGCGAAAGCGTCATCCGTATGGAAATCATGCTTCTTTGCCTTGATCTCTTTCAAAAGGCCGTCGCTCAAAGCCTGTAATGCGATATTATTGAGGGCGCTTGCTTCCTGCTCCTTAAGTCCGAGGTAACCGACTACAAAGTAACCGTATTCAGGAGCATAGATAACATCAAGCTCGCCTTCCTTACGGTCTTTGCCGTATGCCCATTCTTCGAATTTCTTTACCATCTGTCCCTTGGGAACCGCAATATCACCCTGGTCCATTACTGTGCCGTTTGCCAAAGCAGTCTCTGAAAGGCCTGTGAGATCATCAATGCTCTTGCAAGCATCTTTCATTGCGTTTGCAGCTTCAAGAGCCTTATCCTTTGCATCCTTATCAGCTGTCTCAGGTGCATAGAAAAGAGCATATCTTACGTAAGGAACGTTCTTTTCGGCATCCGTGAACTTGTAGTTCTCGCAGAATACCTTGGAATAAGCATCTGCAAGGAAATATCTCTCAACAACAGTTCTGAAGCTTGCTTCATCCATTCCGGGACCGTACCAGAGCTGCAGATATTCTTCAAAAGACATGCCGGACTCGGGTGCCTTTTCAGTTTTCAGGCTGACGATCATGTCATCGATCTGCTTCTTAGTCTCTTCATCGAGAGTAACTCGCTCAGCCTTTGCACGTTCGCAGAGAATGCATGTGCTTTCAAGTGAATTCTCGGCATAGTAGATATAATAATCGCCATAAGTCTTATACTCGTCACCGGAATACTCTGCTGCCAGGTCGATAAAACCGAGAGGCGTAGCGGGATAGTATCCCATGTTTGCGTAATTGCTTAAGTCAACGAAAGCATTGATGAAGTAGAAATTCGACTCCTGCAAAAGGAGCTTCTCTCCACCATAATAGTACTGGTGGTTCATGTATGTCATGATCTGGTTGCCGTAAAGCTCTTCGAAAGTCTTGGGCGTTTCCTGTGTTGTCTGGGCAGCAGCATCTGACGCTTCTGTAGCCGAACTGGTAGTTAATGCAGTTGCTGCAGAAGGATCAGCATCTGTTAACTTGTTTCCGCAGCCTGCAATCATAGTTGCAGCAATAGCTGCCGTGAGAATTACTGTTCCGAATCTTTTCATTTTTCCATTATCCTTTTGTAGTCTTCCATGCATGCGGCGATCGTATCGTCCATGTCATAGTATTTGTACTTACCGAGTCGTCCGCCGAAGATGACATTGCCGTCTGTGGCAGCAAGTTCTTCGTACTTCTTGTAAAGCTCGTTGTTTCTGTCGTTGTTGAGCGGATAATAAGGCTCGTCGCCGGGCTTCCACTCTGCAGGATACTCGTGAGTTACTACAGTACCCTTGCCCTTGCCGAACTCGAAATGCTTGTGCTCTAAGATCCTCGTGAAAGGAGTCTCGCTGTCTGTGTAATTAACAACAGCGTTGCCCTGGAAGTCGTCAGTATCGGGAAGATATTCCGTCTCAAACCTCAGACTCCTGTACTCGAGCTGGCCCAGGGAGTAATTATAATACTCATCTATCATTCCCGTATAGATGATTTTCGAGGCAATATTATCATAAGAGTCCCTCTCCTTGAGGAAATCCACTCCCAGTCTTACTTCGATACCGTCGAGCATGTTTTCGATCCACCTGGTATAGCCTCCGACCGGAATGCCCTGGTAATTATCGTTGAAATAGTTGTTGTCGTAAGTAAGTCTTACGGGAAGTCTCTTGATGATGAATGCCGGAAGCTCGGTTGCCTTTCTGCCCCACTGCTTCTCGGTATAGCCCTTAACAAGCTTGTTGTAGATATCAGGTCCGATAAGGGAGATTGCCTGTTCTTCCAGGTTCTTGGGTTCATCGACTTTGCCCAGAGCGATCTGTTCATCGAGCTTCGCCCTTGCCTCGGCAGGAGTTACAACGCCCCACATCTTATTGAAGGTATACATGTTGAAAGGCATAGAGTAGAGCTCGCCCTTGTAGTTTGCGACTACGCAGTTGGTGTAGCGGTTGAATTCGGCGAACTTGTTCGCAAAATCCCAGACTTCCTTATCACTCGTGTGGAAGATGTGCGCACCGTACTTGTGAACGTTGATGCCGTTGACATTTTCCGTGTAGACATTGCCTGCGACATTAGGTCTTCTGTCGATCACAAGACACTTATAGCCGTCATCCGTTGCAAGGCGTGCAAAGGTCGCACCATAAAGTCCCGCACCGACGATCAGGAAATCATATTCACCCATATCTTTTCCTCCAATTATCTGAAAGTCTTGATAATAATACACTATTTTCCCGATATTACCTAAACTACTCTTCCTTAAACTCCTTACAGGCTCTAAGGAATTCCTTGAATTTCTCCGGCTCCCTTGAAGCTTCTGCAAAGGTCTGATGAGGGAACCATCTTGCCATTTCCATTAAGCCTTCGAAAGGCATTCCTATGGTCTCACAGTCTTTTTTCAATGCATCTGTAAGTGCTTTTTCCTTCACGATCTGATTCACCTTCCATGAAGGTCCGCACTTAAGCTCGGGAGATCCGTCAGCGATATAAATGCTTCCTGCAGGGATAAGATCCTCGCATCCGTTAAGGCCAAGGAACAGGTCGTATGTTCCGCCCTCTATCAGGAACTTGCCCTGTTCCTCATCGAAATATGAGAGCTCATCCTTATTAAAAGAAATCATTACTTCCGCTTCCTCACCTGCCCTGATCAGGGGTTTTGCAAAACCGATGAGTTCCACCGGTGCTCTCGTTGTGCGTGCCTTGCGCTTGGAAGCATAAAGCTGGACGACAGTCTTGCCGTCTGTCTTGCTCTTGTTCTCAATATTGAAGATAACGCTGAACCTATTGCCCTTCCTCGTTCCGAGAATGCTGTTTACGGCAAACTCAGAATATGAAAGACCGTATCCGAACGGGAACAACGGCTTTATTCCGCGCTTCGTATAACCTCTGTAGCCGACATAGATGCCCTCTCCGTAATTGCATGTGAGGTTATCCGGATAGCAAAGGTAAGCCGGAGTATCTTCGTATCTTACGGGGAATGTGCAAGGCAGGGCGCCTGAAGGATTTACGGCTCCTGTCATTATGTCCGCCATTGCCTTTCCGCCCATCATGCCGGGATAGAAGACTGCGAAAACCGAATCAACCTTTTTCTCCAGGCCTTCCAGTTCAACGGGACCGGGGACGTTTAAGATCAGGCAGATCTTTCCCTTGCCTTTATCTTTAGCAAGCTTCTTTATTGTGGATACCGTCTGCCTGCTCATCTTGAGGTCAGGTCTGTCAGCGCTCTCACCCGAATCGACAGTCTCGATAACGACCGCGGTAGCGCCCTTTCTGAACGCTTCGATATCATCCTTAAGAACCTTTTTGCTTCCTAAGAGCTTTCCCAATTCTTCAGAAAGAACTGTCGTCCTGTCAGTCTTAACTTCAGCCGATCCCCAGCCTGAATCCTGGAAACGGTCAGGGCCGAAAAATACGACTTTGGATGTCTTCTTCAAAGGCATGGAACCGTTGTTTTTGAGCATTACGATGCCTTCTTTGGCGGCATTGTAAGCAGCCTTGTCGCCGGTCTTCTTGTACTTGGAAGTTGTAAGGCCTTCCGGTGCCTTAACGCTGCTGAATCTATCGATCAGCTCGAGCACTCTTAATGCTGCGGTATCAAGATCTTTTACAGGAAGCCTTCCGTCTTCTACCGCCTTTACGATGTCAGAACTGTCCCACGGACCGGGCATGAAGATATCCTGTCCTGCCGCTTCGGCATCGCCTGTGCTGCCCTTGCAGGAATCCCAGTCAGTCATTGCGACTCCCTTATATCCCCACTCATCTCTGAGAACTTTCTTAAGCAGCCAGGGATTCTCATGGCAGTGAACGCCGTTGATCTTCGGATATGCGCTCATGAGGGTCGAAGCCACTTTGCAGCAGGCTTCAAAAGCGGGGAAATAGATCTCCCTTAAAGCTCTCATGCTCACGAGTTCATCTATGTTCGTGCGGTTTATCTCAAGGTTGTTGCATGCAAAATGCTTAACGTTCGATGAGACGCCCATGCTCTCAACGCCCTTGCACATCTCGGGTGCCAGGGTTTTCGCGAGGAAAGGATCTTCGGAATAGCCCTCGAAAAACCTTCCGTTAACGGGCTCTCTTAAGATATTGCAGTTAGGAGTTCCGAGAAGCACACCGATCCTGTAGACCAAAGCTTCCATTCCGAGCGCCTTGCCGGTCTCGTAAACGGTCTTGGGATTCCATGTCGAAGCAAGGAGTATTCCGGGAGGATAACAGCCGGGCGCTGCATCGATCCCGCCGCGGTATTCCGTGATCTTTTTGTTAAAGCCGGCTCTGATCTCCTTTTCGCTCTCTGTGAGCTTATCAGGCTCATAATAATTGAAGAACACGTGCATGCCCTCCACAGGATTTATATCCTTGGGCGGTTCTTTCATCAGGCGCTGGAAAAAGTGCTGGTGGTTAAGACCGGTTCCGCCGTCCTGCATGACAAGTTCAGGGACCGGTCCGGCAGCGGATTCAAATCCTCCGATAGAGAACGGTCCTGTGCCGCAGAGAAGTTTTGCTTTGTCTTCTATGGTCATCTTTTTCAGGAATTTCTTGGTGTTCATGGCCCGGCTCCTTTATAGATATATGATTTAACTATACCATTTTGGAAGTTCTCAATGTTCAGATCTGCAACATTATTGCCCTCAAGTCTGTATATAGTGCAGAAAGCAATTTGAAGGAGATACACAAAATGAAAAATACAATAAAGCTTTTAACAGTCGTAATGATCGCAGTGCTCACCCTTTCGACCGCAGGATGCGGAAGCGCCAGGACCGGCAGGAACCGCAAGAACAGCAAGGGCTACAAGATCAACATCGAAGAAATCCAGAAGAATCAGGGGACTCTTCTCGTGATCAAAAACCACCCGCAGGAAGCTATGACAATAGAAGATTATGAGAACTCTTGCTACGAGGTCACCATTTCTTATGACGGCTATGTTAAACTCCCCCGAAATAAGGACAGCTTAAAGATGAAGGACGAGGACTTCGCCAAGATCTACGAGTTCTGCACTGCGAATGCAGATAAGAGCAAGTTCGCAAATTACAGTGAAGACGTCTGCGACGGCGATACATATACATTCACATTCTACGACACCGACGGCAATCCGCATGTCATCTACGACGGTTACTGCTACAGCAACAAGGAACTCCAGGACATCCTCGACACAGCCTATGATTATCAGCTTGATAATTAAGCGTTCCGATTTTTAAGACATACAAAAACGGGGCTTCTCAATCTCTCGAGAAAGTCCCGTTTTTTTTGACTGATAAATAAGTTCTATTAGGAGTTTGTAAGGATAGCGAACTTGAGTGTTGCCTGAACTGCTACCTTGCCGTTAACTGTAGCAACAGCTTCGCCGAGACCTACAGGTCCCTTAACAGCAGTGATCCTTGTCTCAAGTCTTGCTGTGTCACCTGGAACGATGGGCTGCTTGAACTTGCACTTGTCGATGCCTGCGAAAACAGCGATCTTGCCCTTAAATTCTTCCTGTGAGAGGATAGCAACAGCACCTGCCTGGGCAAGAGCTTCTACTGTGAGAACACCAGGAACGATGGGCATCTCAGGGAAATGTCCTCTGAAGAAATACTCATCATAAGTGAAGTTCTTATATGCGATGCAGAATTTACCCGGCTCATAATCCTCAACCCTGTCGATGAGAAGGAAAGGATGTCTGTGGGGGATGATCTTCATGATCTCTGTTGTGGTAAGTGCATTTGCCATAATGTGGATCCTCCGTAATTATTCAGCAAACTTCTTGACTATCATGGAAGCGTTGTGGCCGCCGAATCCCAAGTTGTTTGTCATAGCGTATGTTATATCACGATTCTTAGGTTCGATAAATGTGTAATCGAGATCCATCTCGCCTTCAGATTCCTTGGAACCTGCCGTAACGTGAACGTATCCGTCCTGGATAGCCTTAACGCATGTGATGAGCTCGATGCCGCCTGCACCGCCCAGAGCGTGACCGATCATGGACTTTGTGGAGTTGATGGATACGTTCTTGATGTCTTCCTTGAATGCATACTTCATTGCACGTGTCTCGAAAAGATCGTTGTGGTGAGTTGATGTACCGTGAGCATTGATGTAATCCATCTGGGAAGGTGTGATGCCTGCTTCCTGCATTGCGATGATCATTGCCATGCCTGCGCCTGAACCGTCTTCAGCAGGTGATGTGATGTGGTATGCATCGCATGTTGCGCCGTAACCTACGATCTCTGCAAGAATGTTTGCACCTCTTGCCTTGGCATGCTCTAAAGACTCGATAACGAGAACGCCTGAACCTTCACCGATTACAAAGCCATCTCTGTCCTTGTCGAACGGTCTTGAAGCTGTCTCGGGATCTTCGTTTGTTGAAAGAGCTGTAAGAGCTGCGAATCCCTGAATGCCTGTCTTGCATACAGCTGCTTCGCATCCGCCTGTGATCATGACGTCTGCATCACCGTACTTAACTGCCTTGAAAGCATCGCCGATAGAATGAAGACCTGTAGCACATGCTGTAACAACGCATGTGTTGATTCCCTTCATTCCGTACTGGATAGCGATGTTTGCTGATGCCATATTAGCGATCATCAAAGGGATGTACATAGGAGCAATCTTGCCGGACTTCTCGAATCTGATCTGCTCCCTCTCGTGAGCCTGCATTGATCCGATACCGGAGCTTACGATGACACCTACTCTGTAGGGATCTTCCTTCTCCATATCAAGACCTGCCTGCTCAATTGCTTCCTTTGCAGCTGCCAAAGCGTAGTGAGCGAAAGGTTCCATACGCTTCATAGTCTTGAAGTCCATATAATCTGTAGCTTCAAAACCCTTAACTTCGCATGCGAGCTTTACTTTAGCATTGCTTGCATCAAACTTTGTAATCGGCGCGGTAGCTGCCTTTCCTTTCTTAAGACCTTCCCAGAAAGTCTCTACGCTGTTACCAAGAGGTGTGATTGCACCCATACCGGTTACTACGACTCTGTTTGCCATTTACTTAATTCTCCGTTAGTTTTTATTTTCGAGGTGCTCCCCAAAAGCACCTGGATTACATATGCATTCCGCCGTCTACGGAAAGAACCTGACCTGTGATGTAAGAAGCATCTTCAGAGCAGAGGAAGTTAACTGCGTTAGCGATATCCTCAGGCTGTCCGTATCTCTTAAGAGGGATCAGTTCGAAGATGGCTTCCTTCTGCTTGTCTGTAAGAACAGCAGTCATGGGTGTCTCAACATATCCGGGAGCGATTGCGTTAAATGTGATGTTTCTTGAAGCGAACTCTCTTGCGCATGACTTTGTAACGCCTACAATTCCTGCCTTTGAAGCGGAATAGTTGACCTGTCCTGCCTGGCCTTCAAGACCTACGATGGAAGAAATGCTTACGACTCTTCCTTCTCTCTTCTTCATCATGATAGGTGCAGTGTGCTTGATGAAGTTGAATGTACCCTTAAGGTTAACTGCGATAACGTCGTCGAAATTCTGCTCTGTCATCTTGATGAGAAGAGTATCTCTTGTGATACCTGCGTTATTAACGAGGATGTAGATTCCACCGAAGTCTTCGTTGATCTGTGCTACTGTCTCGCCGACTTTCTCAAAATCAGCAACGTTGCACTGATATGCCTTAGCATCAACGCCGAGTGCCTTTACTTCTTCCTCAGCTTCCTTGCTGTTTTCGAGGGGGCATGCATCAACGATTGCGATGTTATAACCGCTCTTAGCGAGCTTGATTGCGATAGCCTTACCGATACCTCTTGAAGCGCCTGTAACGATTGCTGTTTTTCTTGTGTTCTCTGACATGATCTGTACCTCCTTGAATCAGCCGAGCTTTTCCTTTAATGTTTCAATGTCTTCAGGTGAAGCGACACCGATTACCTTGATGGAAGGAACCGTCTTTCTGACGAATCCTGCGATCGTCTTTCCGGGACCTACTTCGATGATCGTGTCGACACCCATCTTCTCGAGCTCATAGAGTGTCTGCTCCCACTTAACGGGGCTGTAGACCTGCTTCTCAAGAAGATCCTTGATCTGTGCCTTGTCTTCTATCTTTTCTGCGCTTGCGTTTGCGAAATAAGGGATCTTGAGATCCTTCATCTCAACGTTTGCAAGTTCTTTGCCGAGTTCATCGCCTGCTACCTTGAGAAGAGGTGAGTGGAAAGGTCCTGATACGTTAAGCTCAACGACCTTTTTAGCGCCTGCTTCAGAAAGCTTGGGCATAGCCTCGTGAACTGCTTCCTTCTTGCCTGTGATTACGATCTGGCCGGGGCAGTTAAAGTTAGCAGGCCATACGTTTTCGATCGTATTTGTAACTGCTTCAACCTGCTCCTGTGTAAGACCGATTACGGCTGCCATTGTGCCCTCGCCTGCGGGAACAGCATTGGACATGAGTCTTCCTCTGATTCTCGTAAGTCTTACTGCGTCTTCGAATCCGAGTGCGCCTGCAACATAAAGGCTGCAGTATTCACCGAGTGAAAGGCCTGCAGTTACGTCGGGCTTGATGCCTGCCTTGAGGAGCGCATCAGTGATGATGCAGCATGCCGTAACAAGTGCGGGCTGTGTATATTCTGTGATGTTGATGTCTTCATTCTCCTCGAAAAGGAGCTTGTTCATGTCGATGCCGGAAGCTTCAGAAGCTTTAGCCACCATATCAGCGTAAACGCTGTCTGCCTTAACAAAACCTTCGGCCATTCCAACGTGCTGTACGCCCTGGCCCGGATAACAAAATGCGATACTCATTATGCTTCGAGTTTCCTTCCTAAAAGCTTGTCAGCCTCCTCGAACATCGTCTCAACGATGACCTTGGCAGGTCTGATCTCACTGACAAGACCTGCGATCTGTCCTGCCATGAATGTTCCTTCCTTAACGTCGCCTTCGACAACAGCCTTACGGAGACTTCCTACCGTAAGTCCTTCGAGCTCTTCGAAAGTAACGCCGCTCTGCTCCATCTCAAGATACTTGTTGGAAAGAGCGTTTCTAATCTGTCTTACAGGGTGGCCGTAAGATCTGCCGGTAACTCTTGTTGAGTTATCCTTTGCCTTGATGACCATGTCCTTGTAGTTCTGGTGAACGTTTACCTCGTCGCATGCACAGAAAACTGTTCCGCACTGAACGCCCTCGGCACCGAGCATGAAAGCTGCCGCAACGCCTCTGCCGTCAGCGATACCGCCTGCTGCGATAACGGGGATGGATACTGCATCAACGACCTGGGGAACCAGTGTCATTGTCGTAGCTTCACCGATGTGGCCGCCGGACTCCGTGCCCTCAGCGATAACGGCATCAGCACCGCACTGCTGCATTCTCTTTGCGAGAGCAACACCTGCAACTACAGGAACAACGATGATGCCTGCCTCTTTCCACATCTCCATATACTTCTCAGGTGAACCTGCACCTGTAGTAACTACCTTAACCTTCTCTTCTGCGATGACCTTAGCGATCTCAGGAGCTCTGGGGTTCATGAGCATAAGGTTTACGCCGAACGGCTTATCTGTTGCTTCACGGCACTTCTTGATCTGGTCACGGAGCCAGTTCTCGTCTGCGCCGCCGACACCGATGATGCCGAGACCGCCTGCTTCGGATACAGCAGCTGCGATGTGCCAGTCAGCTACCCATGCCATACCACCCTGGAAGATGGGGTACTTGATACCGATCAAATCTGTGATTCTTGTCATGTCCTTTATCTCCTTTATATTTTCGAAAATGGATTAGTAAACAATGTAGTTTGCATCCCATGTAAGACCTGCGCCGAAGCTTGCGAGAACGAGCTTCATGCCGGGCTTGAGTCTGCCGTCCTGCTTCATCTCCCAGAGGAGGATCGGGATGCTTGCAGATGAGATGTTTCCGTAATTCATGATGTTCATCGGGAACTTGTCGCGTGAGATGCCGAGCTTCTTTGCAGTAGCCTCGATGATCCTTGCGTTAGCCTGGTGCAGGATGAAGTAATCGATCTCTTCAAGGTCGAAGCTGTACTTTTCTGCAAGATCCTTGATGATCTGCGGAACTTCAGTAACAGCAAACTTGAAGACTTCCCTTCCCTGCATTGCGAAAGAAGTTAATTCCTTGAAGCCTTCCTCTTCCCATCTGTCGGGCTGTCTTGCAGCCTGGCATGTGAGACAGTCTCCCCTGTAGCCTGAAGATCTCATGATGAACTCATTACGCTTGATGTCTTCAGCCTTAAGAACTGCAGCACCTGCGCCGTCACCGAAGAGGATGCATGTTCCTCTGTCTTCAAAGTTTGCGAAGTTTGAATTGCACTCAGTACCGATTACGAGAGCGAGTTTGGAGTTGCCTGTCTCGATGAAGCTCTGAACCGTATTGTAAGCAACGATGAATCCGGGGCATGCGCAAACTACGTCAAAGCATCCGCAGTTCTCTGATACACCGAGTTCTCTTTGTACGATGCATGATAAAGCAGGAATAACACTGTCTGATGTTGTGGAAGCGGTAACGATGAAATCGATATCCTTAGGATCGATCCCTGCATCCTCAACGGCCTTTCTTGCAGCCTCGACAGCCATCGTTGACGGCTTCTCGGTAACGTGGTCTGCGATATGTCTTTCCTTTATTCCTGTACGCTCGGTGATCCACTCGTCGCTTGTATCCAGGATCTTAGCAAAATCGTCATTGGTTACGACTTTCTTCGGGATGTAAGATCCGAGTCCGATAATTCTGCCTGTCATTATTAGAACCTCTTATTCTGCCCTGCCCGGGAAACTATATTTGGGCATAGTTGTCCTCAGGTTAATTAGTTTGATTGTCAAAGTATTCCACAAACAGACAGTCTTGTCAAGTTCTTTGATTGTCAAAGAACTTTGTCAAAGCCTTGATTTTCGTGGATTTTAAAGGGTTAAAAGACCGTAATTACTGCTTTTCGAACCTGCTTGCAGCCCAGCCGCCCTCATTCAGGTGGGAGCTTGTAAGCGTAGCAAATCCTTCAGGTGACAAGAGCGGGATCTGTAGTTTTCTGATCGTCTCGGGATCGAGCTTAAAGCCGTTGGCGCAGTATTCCGCACCAGCCTTCTTAAGATCTTCCATGTAGACCCTGATCTGTCTTTTAGCTTTTCCGGTCATGAAGACTTCGCCCATCGGGCAGAGGATTGCCGTATATCTGTCCCTGCCGCCGCAGATAAGATCGTACTGTGCCAGGAGTGCCGGATAAACGGGCTCAAGTTCAACATAGCCGCAGGAACTGATGATTACAAATTTCTTTTCAAAGATGGAAGGATCTCTCATCTTGTTAAATGTCTGGCCGTCGTCAGACCTGGTGCCCATGTAAGGTTCAGCGAGCGCGAGGCACCTGTCGGTAACTGCCTTGAGCTGTGAAGGCATGCCGTAGAAATACAGAGGGAAGCTCTCGATGATGACGTCAGACTCCTTGATGGCAGCAATGATCTCTGCCATGTCATCTTTTATAGCGCATGTGCCGTCGGGAGAAGCCCAACATGCAAAGCAGCCTCTGCAGGGCTTAATGTCCTTGGCATAGATATCTATTCTTTTTACTTCCGTGCCCTCCGGAAAACCTGAAACGAACGCATCCGTTACATGGAGCGTGTTGCTTCTCTCGATCTTGGGGCTGCCGTTAAGAATAAGTACTTTCATTTATATATATGGCCTCCCGGAAAATCAGAGGCTCAAACCTCCGTCGAGAACGATAACCTGGCCGGTCATGTAATTAAAGGCGTCAGAAAGAAGGCTTGCCACGCAATCGGCAACGTCTTCAGCCGTTCCGAAACGTTTCATGGGAACGCTGTCCAGATACTTCTCGGCAAGATCGCCCGGAATCGACTTGATCATGTCGGTGCCGATAAAACCCGGAGCTACCGCATTAACCTGGATGCCGTAAGGCGCGAGTTCTTTTGCCATTGTCTGTGTCATTGAGTTGACCGCACCCTTTGTAGCACTGTAAACGCTCTGACCCGGAACTGCGAGAATGGAACTTACGGAAGATACGTTGATGATCTTTCCGCTCTTCTGTGAACACATCTTAAGGCTTGCTGCCTGTGCGCAGTTGATGTAACCCTTGATGTTGATCGCAAGGCTTCTTTCGAGAGACTCCTGTCTGATCATGAGAAGGTATGCGTCATCAACGACACCTGCATTGTTGACCAGGACATCGATCGTCTCGAAGCTCTTCTTGATCTCCTTGAACATCGCCTTGACCTGCATCATGTCGGATGTGTCTGCCTTATAGATCTCGCAGCGGACACCTGTGGCAACGATCTCTTCTTTGGCAGCTTCAGCGGCAGCATCGTTGTTTGCATAGTTGAGGACTATGTCATAGCCTTCCTGAGCGAGCTTTAAAGCGATCGCCTTGCCTATTCCTCTTGAGCCGCCTGTAACTACTGCTGTCTTGCCCATAATGCTGCCTTCCTTTTAGAAATTATGCCTTTGTGAGTAATACTGCCGAATAAAGAGCGCTTGTTCCGAATGAGACTGCGATGCCGTTTTCGGCCTTGCCCTCATAAATATCCTGAGCAAGTTTTGCAAACTGCAGCGAGGAAGAAGCTGCCCTTGCTTCACCGAAGTCTTTCTTAACAAGCTTAACTTCGATGTTATCGCCGAAGATCTTCTTGTAAACACCCATCTCGAAGCTGTCAACTTCTTCAATGCCGTTGCCGAAGCCATAGATGCACTTGACATCTTCAGGCTTCATGCCGCCCTCTTCGAGAACGTTGTTGATGACCTTCGTAAGTGAGACTTCGGATAATCTCAGGTTATCGGATCTGTCACCCGATGTGTCTCTCGCAGAAGAGAAACCTGCGATCTTCGCATATCTCTTAGCGCCTCTTTCAGTTGCGCTGGAATCCTTTTCGATAACGCATGTAACGGAACCTTCACCGAGTGTGAAATTGCCTGAGCCGATCTTGCCGAGATCGGAATAGATCTCGTAGTCGATGTCGGTGCATTCGTCGGTTCCTGATGCGAGCATGATGTTCTCATAACCGAACATGATCGCGCCGATCGCAGCGCATACGCTCTGGAGACCTGACTGGAATCCGTTTGCGATGGTTGCGTTATAACCCTTGATGCCGGTGAAGATGCTGAGATATCCGCCAGCTGCGTTGTATACGGTATTCGGGAATGCAAATGCGGAACCCTTGTCGATGCCGTCCTTGATGATTCCCTTCTGGAAATTGGCAATCTCGGTCATCGGTCCTTCGTTGGTTCCGATGCATATACCGATGATGCCGGCGTTATCGTCGGTAACAGTAATTCCGGCATCTTCCAAAGCCCTGACGCCGCTCAAGAGCTGGAGCTGCGAGAGTCTGTCGAGCTTTCTTAAGAATGCTGACTTAACACCGTATGCCTTAAAAGTATCGGTGTCGAGATTTGCAACATAGCTTTTTGCTGCTTCGTCGTATTCGCCGTTAACCATGCCGATACCGGTAACGTAGAGTTCCTGCTTCGGGCATGAAAGATTAAGAACGTTGGGATCTTTAGCAAATACGATGCTTGCGTTGTTTCCGCCGAACGCGAAAGAATTGGACATCGCATACTTGATGTCCCTTTCTCTGGGTGTGTTGGCGATGAAATCGATATTTCCGGACTTTTCGTCGAGAACCTTGAGGTCTTCTTCCGTGTATCCGGTCGTGGGAGGGAGTTTTCCCTCTACCAGTGCCTTTACGGTCATAACCGCCTCAATGGCGCCGGCTGCGCCAAGGCAGTGTCCTGTCATGGACTTCGTCGAGCTTACGGAGATATGGTCATTCTCCGCAAAGCATGTCTTCAGTGAAAGGAACTCGGACTCGTCGTTCTTTGCCGTACCCGTACCGTGTGCATTGACATAGTCGATATCGGTGAACTTAAGTCCTGAATTCTTGACTGCGCGCGTGATAACGCTCATCTGGCCTTCACCGTCCGGTCTCGGGGCAGTGATGTGATAAGCATCGGAGCTTACGCCTGAGCCGAGTACGTCGCAGTATATTTTCGCGCCGCGCTTAACGGCATGCTCGTAGCTCTCGACTACAAGGACACCTGCGCCTTCGCCTAATGTAATACCTTCGCTGTGATTGAACGGAGAGCACTCTGTTGCGTCCAGTGCCCTCAAAGCGTGGAAACCCGAATAAGCAAGTGATGAGAATGAATCGCAGCCGCCGGCAAGGAAGATCTCGCCTTTGCCGCCCCTGATGAGGTCGATCGCAAGAGCGATACTCAAAGTGCCTGCCGCACATGCATTAACGATGTTTGCGGTAATTCCGCCGGCATTGTAGTAATCGGCTACGTTTCCTGCGATTACGGAAGCGGGCATTTGTTTCAGATCATCGATCTCGCCCTTTTTGCCGTCGCACTTCTGTCTATAGTATTTTTCGACACAGGCAGCGCCGGCTATACAGCTTCCCAAAATGACGCCGATATCTGATGTATCTCCGGAATCCATGTCGATCCCGGCATCCTTAATGGCCTCGCCTGCCGCCTTTATTCCGAGGGCAGTGGTCCTGTCGTATCTGCCGTTAGCGAGTTCCTCATTTGAAAGATCTACCTCTGCTCCCTTGTGTGAGTAGCAGTCAGCTGTGTCAAAGCTCTTAACGTCCGTAATGCCGGAAACACCCTTAAGTGCTGCTTCAAAGCATTCTTCGGTATTGTGTCCGATTGCGCTCACAAGGCCGAGGCCCGTGATGACGCAACGCTTTTCGTTCATTGGCATTATTTATCAGTCCTCTTTATGTGCTTCTACAAATGCAGTAAGTGTCTCGATGGAACGGAAGTCCTCTTTTGTGGCACCTGCGCCGGAGATATCAACTCCGAAAAGGTTCTCGATACCTACGATGATCTCGATGGAATCGATGGAATCAAGTCCGATGTCCTCACCGAAAAGCTCTGAATCGTACTCGAGCTCGTCTTCAGGGATCCTGAGTCTTTCTACAAGCATCCCCTTGATCTTCTCGGCAATCTCATTATTCATATTCAAAATCCTCCTAAATATATTTAAAAGAAAAATCTCCGCCCATAACCTTACACTATGTTGGTCTGATTTTCCAACGAAACGGCATAAAAGTGCAAAATGACATTGAATCGCCTGAGTTCTTTTACCGACATCTTGCACCTGGTTCCCCACGAAGAGACCCAAAGCGTGTCGCCGTCCATCTCCGTGATCGTGACCCAGTGAAAGCCCAGATTTCCTTTTGTCCCGGTCGGAAGCTCAATCGAGACATTCTCAAAAGGAGCCGTAACGAGCATGACCAGCGGATCGCCGCCCTCAAGATATTTTGGGACCTTTTCCCACCATCTGAACCTGAAAGGCTTTACCCTGATCTTAAGTCCCTCTTTTGCGGCGAGCTTCTTGATTCCTCTTCTGAACCTTCCTGCACTTACGCCTAAGCTTCCCAGGAATTCCTTGCCAAAGAGTTTCCTAGGCTCCCTGTTCTTTCCGATCGTTATGGGTCTTATGTAGTCCTTGGCATCGAAAAACCTGTCAAAATACTCCTCCCTGGGCATTCTTTCCTCGCCCTTAAGACGCATGATCGCATCAAGACCGGCAATAATGCCGCATCCGCTGTTGAGGAGCATCTTGTCAGGAAGCCACATCTGGCTTCCTCCGAATGACTCAATGCCGTATTTATCGATTATCTTCGGTGGCTGACTCATCTGAGCAACGCCTCACACCATGCGCCCTCTATGGGCATTCCGGGAAGTTCGGTTGCACCTGCTTCCACAAGCTTCTTTCTGCTCTCGTAATATCCGCCCTTTTTGGGAATCGGCGCCATAAACACCTTTTTCCCTTCAGAAGTCCATTTGGAAACCAGGGGTACGAGCTTTGCTGAAGCCGTACCTGAATGATTGCAGCACAAAAGCACCCTGTCAAAACCGTCTTCCGGGATAACGGCACCGGGAAATGCCGGAATTACAAGCACTCTCGGGAGTTTGTCCCTTGTGAGGAAATCGATCCTGTCTTTAATCTCAGGCTCAACACAGTCTTTACACTCCTTGTAAATGCCGTCGAGGTCAGGAGACGTGATCGCATAAGCCTTATAAAGACTGGGGATTCTGTCGCTGTTTCTGAAAACTACACCGCTCGTGCCCTTTTCGATGCAGCCGATGGCAAAAAGAAGATTGTATGCAGATTCTTCCGGGTCCTTGTCGGGAGACTTCATCGCGCCTGTAATGACAAACGGTATCCCGAGTATGGACAGTACCCTGTATGCAAGCTGCGCGAAGATCGCACATGTATCGGTACCGTGAGTGATGAGAATACCGTCGAATTTGGTCTTGCGGGATTCAATAACGATCTCTTTCAGTGCCTCGCGGTACATCTCAGGCGTGGCATCTTCAGAGGAATAGATCTCGAGATCAGGGAAGAAATACTCATTATCCGCCGAATACTCAAGAAGGAAATCCTTAACAAAAGACTGCTGTCCGAGAGTTATCGTTCCGGAGACGTCAGACGAAGCTATCGTGCCTCCGAGCATTGCACATAATATTCGCATATCCCTTTCCTTCCAATGCAAAATAATAGTAGAATTTACCAGACAATTATAATTCACGAGGTTATTTATGAGAATAGCGAGCTGGAACGTAAACGGAATAAGGGCAGTCGCCACAAAGGGCTTTGCGGAAAGCCTCGAAAAGATAGGCGCAGACGTAATCGGCATCCAGGAGATCAAGGCTCTCCGTGAGCAGTTGGGACCTGAGATCACAGACATTCCCGGCTATAAGAGCTGGTTCTATTCAGCCGAGAGGAAAGGCTATTCCGGCACAGCCCTCTATTCAAAGATCGAACCAAAAAGTGTTGAGTTCGGCTTCGGCGTAGAAGAGTTCGACCATGAAGGCCGTGTCATCAAGGCTGATTTCGGTGACTTCGTGCTCTTCAACATCTACTTCCCCAATGGCGGAAGAGGCGACGATTACGTAAAGTTCAAGCTCAGATTCTATGACTGCTTCTTAGACCAGGTCGATGCCCTTAAGGCACAGGGCAAAGAGGTCATCTGCTGCGGCGATGTGAACACGGCCCACAAAGAGATCGACTTATCCAACCCCAAGGCGAACTCCAAGATCTCCGGCTTCCTTCCCGAAGAGCGCGCATATATGGACAAGTTCATCGAAAGAGGTCTTACCGACACTTTCAGAATGCTCCACCCGGACGACAAGGAGTGCTACACCTGGTGGTCCTATAAGACTGCCGCAAGAGAGCGTAACGTAGGCTGGAGGATCGACTATTTCTTTACGACTGACGGACTGAATTCCAGAGTAAAAGAATCGAACATGATGACAGACATCATGGGATCGGACCACTGCCCGATCTATCTGGATATTTGATCAAAGGATCAGCTTATTTCAGGACTCTTCGGTCGGAATACTCATTGTATTCTCGACTACCATCTCGCCATTGATGTCAAGCTTTAACAAAGATCCGGCAACCTTATAATCCAGCAGTTTGGAATAATCCGGAACACCGGCATTCGCGAAGATCGAGCCTTCTATCTTGGAATTTGCGACTCTTATCTTAACGGACTTATCGTTTCCTCTGTATAGTCCCGGAAGTTTTCCGCTCAGATCGACCTTCAGTGAGATATAGTCAATATTGATATTAGACGGTCTTCCGTTCAAAGAACCGAAGCATGTTACATTGTCACATCCCGATTTCATGCTGATGGTGGCACTGTAAACACTGATCTTGAGTTTTCCGCTGTCTATGGAGCCCACTATTGCAACTTTACTTCCGTTGAAATCCGCTTTCATGGAAATATGTTCGATCATCATATCGCATCTTCCGGTTATCGATCCGACTCCTACAGCCGTAAGGGCAACACTCGTGATCTCAAGATAGCAGTTGCTGATGATCGGGTCTATATCTCCTGAGATAGAACCGATACCTACGGCAGTCTGGCCCATGAGATTGAGTCTGTACATGCCTCTTCTGATCGTAATATGTCCGCCAAGTCCGCTTCCGATCGCAACGCTCTTATTGGCATTGACCGAGATCTCGATCCTGCCGTCCTGATCGAAAATGAGATCGCCGTGATAGGAATCCATATCATTACCGATGCCGAATGTCTCCGTTCCGGTACAGCTCATGGAGAGATTTCCCGCACCTTCAAATGTAAGTGTAGATGAAGGAGCGACCTTTATACCGCCGGCACTGAGAACATTTTCACCATTCAAAGCGATGATGACATCACAATCGTCACCGATGGTAATGGCAGCATCGTGCATTCTTCCTGTAAAGCAGCAGTTCTCTAAAGCTATCCTGCCTTTGTAACCGTTCTCTATCTCAAGATGGATAACAGCATCATCGCCCGGGACACCCTGAATGTGAAGATCCCTGTGGGTGACCTGACCTGATGTTACCCGGATCGTGTTATAGCCGTCTTTAATGACAATGGGCAGCGAGATCCTTGCTTCTCTTCCCGCAATATAATCCTTCTTGGTGCGGTTCTTCACTTTACCGCTGCTGTATTTGACGATCTCTTCCTTTACCTCGGGAGCGATCTCCTTGATGATATATTCGGAAGGACGGGCCGTATAATAACCCTGAATAAGATCGACACCGAGATTGATCACTGTCTCGATCTCCTCTGTTGTCTCGATGCCTTCCGCAAGCGCAAGGATATTGTTATCGTGCGAGAATTCGATAATATCCTTAACAAAATGCTGCTTTTGAGGAGAATCCTGAATATTTGCCAGAAGTGCTCTGTCGATCTTAACGTAGTTCGGCATATAGCGCAGGAGATTGCTTACATTAGAGTAACCTGTGCCGTAATCATCAACGGCAGTCTCAAAGCCGAAACTCTGATACTCCCTCTTCATTTCCGCAAGTTCCTTATCGTCCATCTCTGACTGCTCTGTAAACTCTACAACGATTCTTCCCGAGAGATCTTTTGCCATCTCAGATATCTGGGCTATGTCTTCTTTCTTCAGATGCTGTCCGGGAATGGAGTTAATGAATATCTTCGCATCAGCCTTGAATTTATCGGAATTTGCATTTACATAGTTCAATACGTTGTTGAATGTTGCATATTCAATATCGTAAAGCCTGTTAAAGAAACTCGCATATTTTATAACGAGCAGAGGCTGCACATAAGGCACCAGATCGACTCTCATCAATGCCTCATAAGCATAGATCTCACCCGTGCGGGCATCTACGATAGGCTGGAAGTGATAGTTGATCTTATTCTTATCGAGAATATCGTTTACGACTTCGGCTTCTTCCATCTGCGACTTATCAAAACCGTCCGCATTCATCTTCTGGAAGTTAAGCTTCTGACCGTTCTTTCTTGACAGAGCTATGCTTACGACACTCTCATAATCAGCTCTTGTTCTCGGCATGCCTTCGGCGGTGCCGTAATAGACTTCGAGTTTTCTCGATCCCTCTTTCAGAGAATCATTATATTCATCGATCTTGGCAAAGAGCTCTTTTACCCTCGCTTCCATGACGTTTAAGACATCTTCTCTTGAGTCCACAACTTCAAGGGCAACCATCTCGCCGTTGCCGATACAATAGATGCGTCCGCCCGGGAAGACTTCTTCCAAAAACTTGCCGACACTGATAATGGCTCTGTCGCCGGCTGTTCTTCCGTCATCATTATTGATCTTGGAAAGATTCTTGATATCAATTGCCAACGCGCCGATCATCTCGTTCTCACGCAAAGGATTCATGATAATGATATCTTCCGTCTGCTGTAAGAATCCGTTGTAATTATAGATACCCGTAAGAGGATCTCTGACAAGACTTGCCTCAAGCCTTTTATTGATTGCATTGAGCTCATCGTATCTTCTGAAATTCTCAAGTCCTCTCATTATGCTGTGAAGCCAGAATCTGTACGACTTCTTGTAGGACTTAGGCTCCGTATAAGACAATACTGCATATCCGAATGTCAATTCTTCAAAATGTAATGGCGTAAAGAAGAATGCTTCCGGCCTGACTCTGTCCGTTTCAAGACGCGGGATAAGGATATTCCTGTCAAAGTAAACATCATCGCTGAAACGGTCACTGTTACTCTCTTCCTGTCTGCACGAAATTACATGCATCATCTTTTTCGAATAGAACTTATCCGCATCAGAAAGTCTTTCCGGAGAGATCCTGGAGTCATCAACGGCTCCGCTCATGGCCTTTGCCATTGCCTGCCAGTTAGAGTTTAAGCAAATACTGAAGCTCTCGAATTCCCTTATTTGGAACACGTATGAGAATGTGGTCTTCATGAGGCCATCAAAATCATTCTGGATGACAAGGTCCTCATCCAAATGATTGTAAGACGAGAAAACGCTGTTATGCGAAGTCTCGGTATCCCAAGATTTACGGAGTTTGGACTCGTAGCGCACCTTTTCCTCTCCGCATCCGCATGTCCTTCCGCAGAAGAATTCACCATAATCATCAAAAGGAGCTGTCTCACGGCCTTCCAAAGCATCAAACAAAAGATCTACGGCATATGAACCCAATGCTTTTGAAGGTACCTTGACCGAGGTAACCGGCTTGGGGGAATATCTTCCTTCTTCAGTTGAATCGTAACTTGCAACGGCGACATCTTCAGGAACCCTGATTCCGCCCTCTTCAAAAGCTTTGCAAAGACCGATTGCCATACAGTCATTAGCGCATGCTATGGCCTGAGGGAGATTGCCGCCCTTTTTGAGCAGACGGTCACCAAGACTCTCACCGCTTGTGTACCAGAAATCGCCATAGAACACCCTGTCTCTTCCGACAGCAAGCCCATGCTCTCTCATGGAATCCATAAAAGCCTGAAGTCTCTCTTTTGAATAGTGGTGCCATGCCTTACCGGTAAGATATGCTATATCCGTATATCCGTGGTCTTCTATCAGGTGGTCGATAAGTTTCCTTACAGCTCCATAATGGTTTGGGAAGATCGACGGGAAGTATCTGCTCTCCTTGTCGATAAATACGACCGGACACTTGCAGCGTTCGTGGATCATCTCTTCAAGACTGTCTGCAAGACCCGGAGACTGGAGGGTATCTGCCATAACGGCAACCGCGTCAAACGTCTCAAAAGGGACCAGCGTGAATATCGAAGTCTCACCGGTCTCTCTTCCGAGATTATTCTGATATTTGAGGTAGCTGCCGAATACCAGGACGTCAGAATTATGCTCAAATGCCTTGCCGATAAATCCCTCGACGAATTGAGCCTGATAGTATTCATCAGCCTGGGCTAATAATAAAGCTATTCTCTTACGGTCAGCCATAAATGACCCTCGTGGTCTGTTCTGGATTACAGGTGAAAAACACCTACGCTTAAAGTCTAATCAGAACATTTTTCAAAAACAATAAACCTGATAATTTGTTATCACGTTTTCGACTGAAAGTTTACATTCTGTCAATAAACGGACCTGTATTTGTCCGCTTATGGAAGAACTCTGTCAATAGGAGAATATCCCGTCGTCTTCTTGAACTTGACGTTGCTCTCGAAGCTCTCAAGGCAGTCAGAAGGATCGATGCGCTCGAAATTCAGCGTAGCCATAGCATCTCTCTTGATCTTTGCAGATGCGATCGTTACTTCCTCGTCGTTGCCCGTAGCGGGATTTAAGATCTTATCAACAGCGTGGATGATGACCGTCTGCACGGGCAGGAGCGCGAAAGTATCTCTTGCGACTCTGAGCATCGTGCTTGATACATAGTCCTGAACGAGCTCGAAATAAGCAGACTTGCTGAAGTCCTTCATTACGATCTCACCGCTTGCCTTCATGTCAGGATACTGTGTGGGGATGATGTCTCCGGACTTAACCTGGAACTCGATCTCCATGATCTTCGGATCATCAGTGCCGACCTCAAATCCGCTTCCGTATTCGAGAAGATCATCAAAAGGTCCTACCTGCTCAATAACCCTGAAATATGCGTCAATGTCGCCAGCAAGAACGCTCTGCGCAAAAGGCTGGAGTTCCCTGATCTGTCCTGATACCGCGCCGTTTGCCACAGCCTCCCAGTCGATGTAGCCGTCAGACTGCTTGTGTACGGACTTGAGCGCTTCGATTCCTGCTGCAAATTCCTCGAGCTGTGCCTTGGACTGTGCGATGAGCTCTTCGTTTACCTGCTTTGCTGCAGGTGCAGCCTTTGCTGCCTTGGTTGAAGAACCCTTTGCAGCTGTATCTTTCTTTGTTGATTTCTTACCCTTTGAATCGTCCTTGCCGGTAAGACCTCCGACAATGTTCTTAACGTTGCTTGTCTTGGTGTAATAAACACCTGTTCCCGGAATGCCGACAGTGGTTCTTGCCTGGCCCTTGAGGTTAACGGACTGTCTGAATCCGCTCTTTCCGAAAGAAACGCTCGGTCCTGATTTGCTTAAGTTAAGCTTCAAGCCTTTGCCCAGTGAAATGGATTTGCGGAAATTAAGTCCCATATGACAGCCCTCCGGTGAAAAATTGTTAAAGTTATTTTATCACAATTAACAAGTCTTTACAGATATAGAGAGTTGTTGTGATTCCAGCCAGTCGACGATATGTCGACGAAATCATGCAAAACCGTCGACGTTTCCGTCGAATTCGAATCGATTCGACGATTTTGTCGACGAAAAACACCATATCCGTCGACATTTCGTCGACATCAAAGTTCCATGTGACAAATCTTGTGACATAATCGGGCAAAAGTGGTACGGATTTTGTGAATTAAGCCCTTTATTACCAATTCATGTGACAAAAAGAGCTGTTTTTGGTACGGATTTTGTCACATCATTTTTCGCTGCCAAATCGAAAACATTCACCCCAAACAAAAAGGCGCCCCGCAAAACGCGAGACGCCCACATTAAAACAAGTCAAAACTGAAACTCTTATCTCAGGAATCCCTCAATGATCTTCTGCTCGGCTTCCTGCTCGTTCAATCCGAGAGTCATGAGCTTTGTGATCTGCTCGCCTGCGATCTTACCGATTGCGGCCTCGTGGATGAGGGAAGCGTCAACGCATGTAGCCTTGAGCTTAGGTGTGGCAACGATAACGCCCTTGTCCATGATGATGGAGTCACACTCGGCATGGCCCTTGCATCTGGCATTACCGGAGATGTCGATGATGACATCCTGCTCGGACTCGCCCTTTGCAACGCCACGGCTTACGATGTCGCATACTGAGTCATCACCATTGAGATCGACTGTGATCTCAGCCTTTGCAGTCTGGTCGAAGTTTGTGAGGATCTTGTCGTGCATGATGAGAGTAGCGCCTGCGCCGATCTCTGCCTTTGTGATCCTGTAAGTATCGTTGATTCCGGCGATCTGGGAGGTGTCCATGTCCATTGTGGAGCCTTCTTCAAGATATACGACCGTTGTAGGGTTCATAAGTCTCTTGCCTGTTCCGGTTCCCTCACCATAGTGCTTCTCAATGTACTTAACCTTTGAATTCTTGCCGACATGGAAAGTGTGGATTCCGTCGTGCTGGCTGTCATGACCGCCGCAATTGCTGATTCCACAGCCGGCGATGATTGTAACGTCGCAGTCTTCGCCAATGAAAAAGTCGTTATAAACGCACTCTTTGTGGCCTGACTTGGAAATGATTACCGGGATGTGGCATGACTCGTTCTTAGTACCGTCCTTGAAGTAGACGTTGATACCGTCACCAGACTCTCTGGAATCGATCTGAATATTTGCAGTAGAGCATCTTCCCTCGCTCTTACCGTTTGATCTGATGTTAAAAGCGCCAACCGGAAGGCTGTCTAATTCTGCTACTTCTTTAAGCATTCTCTTTTCAAGATCATCCATTGCAGGACACCCCCTTCTGGCCATATGCGCAATCGCATCCGCCCTTTCTTCTCATATTGAGCTCATCCATGATCTTGGCTGATTCGTCGTATCTGTCGACCTGACCATCCTTGAGATAGATGATCTTGTCGGCAATCTCAAGGATCCTCTCCTGGTGACTGATTATCAGGATATTTCCGTTAGTGATGTTACGGAGATTCTCGAAAACTTCTATCAGACTCTGGAAACTCCAGAGGTCGATTCCTGCCTCAGGCTCATCGAAAAGGCTCAGCTTACCGCCCCTTGCAGCTGCCATGGCAATCTCTATTCTCTTCATCTCACCGCCTGAGAGCGTATCGTTAATCTCACGGTTCAGATAATCTCTGGGACAGAGACCGACAGATCTCAAGTAAGAGCAATCCTTGCTGACGTCCTTGCCTGCAGCTATGCTGAGAAGGTCCTTGACCTTAAGGCCCTTGAACCTTACCGGCTGCTGGAAAGCAAAGCTGATTCCGAGGTTTGCACGTTCGTTGACCGGAAGATCCGTGATATCCTGACCGTCAAACAGGATCCTGCCTGAAGTAGGTGTGATGATGCCCATGATTATCTTGAGCAAAGTGGACTTACCGCTTCCGTTGGGTCCCGTGATAGCGACAAACTTGTCGTCGATCTTAAGATTTATGTCCTTGAGGATGTCTTTGTCATCCGCATGGAAACTGATGTTTTGTAATTCGAGCATATACTCAATACCCTTTCTTAAGGAACATATCCGGCACCTATAGGTGCCGCCTATATAAAACCAACTTACTTTAAATGGTTTGCGGTCAATTATCAATAGTTATTTTCGACATATGACGAAAATTTTTTGTGAACATTATACCGTAAGAGCATAGTTATCATACCCATAGAGTTTTTATACACCCCTATCGAGATGTGATAGAATACATCAATTAAAAATAAGAGGGAGATTTCTTATTATGTGCGGAATCGTTGGTTACACAGGAAAGAAGAAAGCAGCCCCTATCCTCTTGGACGGCCTTGCAAAGCTTGAGTACAGAGGTTACGACTCAGCAGGTCTTGCCGTAAGAAACGGTGACTCGAATCCTGTTGTCGTCAAGGCAAAGGGCAGACTTAAGGTCCTTTCGGAAAAGACTGACGGCGGCGCCGCTCTCAAGGGAAGCTGCGGCATCGGCCATACAAGATGGGCAACCCACGGCGAACCTACAGAGAACAATGCACACCCCCACATCGTAGATGACTACAACGTAGTAGGCGTACATAACGGCATCATCGAGAATTATCAGGAACTCCGCGACAAGATGATCCGCAAGGGTTACAAGTTCTATTCCGAGACAGATACCGAAGTCGCTATCAAGACTATCGATTACTACTACAAGAAATACACACACGATCCGATCGAAGCACTCGCCAAGACCATGGTACGTGTAAGAGGCTCTTATGCTCTCGCAGTAATGTTCAAGGATCATCCGGGCAAGATCTTCGTTGCACGTAAGGATTCACCGATGATCATCGGATGCGACAAGGATGCTTCATATCTCGCATCTGACGTTCCCGCGATCCTCAAGTACACAAGATCCGTTTATTACATCGACGACCTTGAGATGGCTTGCCTCGATGCAGGCAGTGTTACTTTCTATAACCTCGACGGCGACGTCATCGAGAAGACTCCCACAGAGATCGACTGGGATGCAGCATCTGCCGAAAAGGGCGGATTCGAGCACTTCATGATGAAGGAGATCCATGAGCAGCCCAAGGCAGTATCAGATACACTCAACTCAGTAGTTGTACCTGACGGCGAATCCTTCAAGATCGACCTTACGGCTACAAACCTCACAGACGAGGATATCAAGACATTCAACCAGATCTACATCGTTGCATGCGGTTCCGCTTACCATGTAGGCTGCTGCACACAGTACATCATGGAGTCTCTGGCAGGAGTTCCCGTAAGATGCGAACTCGCTTCAGAATTCAGATACAGAACGATGCCTCTCAACAAGGATGCCCTCTGCGTCATCATCAGTCAGTCCGGTGAGACTGCCGATTCCCTCGCTGCATTAAGAGACGCCAAGGCTAACGGCCTCAAGACTCTGGCTATCGTAAACGTTGTCGGATCTTCGATCGCACGTGAAGCGGACTATGTCCTCTACACGCTTGCAGGTCCTGAGATCTCAGTAGCCACAACAAAGGCATATTCCGCACAGCTCGCAGTATGCTATGTCCTTGCCATCAAGTTCGCTCTCGTAAAGGGTGCGATCAACGAAGAACAGGCTAAAGAACTCACAGAAGAAGTCATGTCGATCCCTGCTAAGATCAACAAGATCCTTGAAGATAAGGAGCGTCTCCAGTGGTTTGCTGCAAAGCTCTCAGCTCAGAAGGACATCTTCTTCATCGGCCGCGGCATTGACTATGCAATTACACTCGAAGGCAGCCTTAAGATGAAGGAGATCTCCTACATCCATAGCGAAGCTTATGCAGCCGGCGAATTAAAGCACGGTACGATCAGCCTTATCGAGGAAGGTACTTTCGTTATCGGCGTTCTTACACAGAGCAACCTTTACGAGAAGACACTTTCCAACCTCGTTGAGACAAGAGCCCGCGGAGCTTACCTCATGGCTCTTACGTCTTTCGGCAACTACGCGATTGAAGATACAGCAGACTTCGTGGTCTATGTGCCCAAGATCAACGAGCTCTTCGCCGCATCTCTTGCTGTCGTTCCGCTCCAGCTTCTCGGCTACTATGTATCCTGCGCAAGAGGTCTCGACGTCGATAAGCCGCGTAACCTCGCAAAGAGCGTTACTGTCGAGTAACACAGCCCGAAAACCAAATAAAACCAATATGACCAACCCCGATATCTGTCCTCATATCGGGGTTGTCAAGTCTTTAATACGTTTAAGAGCGCGTATATAATATAGGCATGAGCAAACGCAGACCCTACATTTTTATGACACAGGACAAGTTGATCGATCTTTGCAGATACGATATAGGCTGGATCGAGACAGTAGGCGGAAGCGATCTTGACGCGTATCCCGAAGCAGGTTTTGATGTCCAGTGTGAGAATGAATATCCGATGCTTTTATCGGATCTTAAGACTGCGCTCCAGCATTTCGAAGAAGAGAAGACATCTTTTAAGGACTTCGCATTTGACTGGTGGTGCCCCATAACCACCTATTTCTACGAAGATCTCTGCCTTGATGAGCTTTTGGGGCCCGATCCCGACAACATCCTTGATTTCCCGCTGCCTCCACTCCCTGAGACTGACGAGGAGATGATCATGACGGTCCTCATAAAGATCGCCAGAGTAGCCGATGCGATAGATGAGAACGGTAATTTCCCCACAGGCACTGCTTCCACAGTCCTGGGTATCCCTGCCCTCCTTAATCTCATCGACAATTATGAGGAAAATAAAGATCTTCCGCCCGAAGAACGCACCTATACAAAGGACCAGATGCTCGTATTCCTTAATCACTGGGATAACAATCTGCTTCTTTCCGATGCTTCCGAAGATGTTATCGCGCACTTCGTTGATTTCACTAATGAACTGTGTGAGAGCCATGTTTTCGAAGCACTCAAGATAAAGGCATTTGCATGCAACGGCGGCAACAGCGCCTTCCATTGCGATTACAGGGAAGCCGTAAGACTCCTTACCATTCTCCTCAAGGAATTCGGATTCGGATATGCGGCCAATGCCCTGGGCTTCATCTACTATGACGGCAAACTCGGCACACCCGACTACGACAAGGCATTCGCTTACTTTGCAATAGCTTCCAACTACAATGTTTCCGAGGCAAAGCTCAAGTTTGCGGACATGCTCCTCATGGGCGATGCCGGCAATCCCGACCCCATCCTCGCCTATAACATCTACCTTCAGGTATATCACGATGCAAGGATCAGGTTCGAATCCGGCGATTACGGTGCCAATCTGCCTGAGAGCGCGATCAGGATCGCAAGGGCTCTCCGTCTCTTCCCCGACCAGAAGGTCAAGAGATTAAAGCTCCTTCTCGAAGCAACATATTCATCATTTGTCCGTCACCAGACGAACAAGCTGTACTCCGACCTCGAATTCTCCAGAGACGTTCAGGCCGAGATAGACAAGGCGATAAACGAGTTTACAAAAGATGACAAGGTCAAGATCAATTCCGGCTGGCAGGATCTCGGCAATGAGGATGTCTCTGACGTTTTCGATGACTTCACGGGTCCTCCGTTCCCGGCTTATTACTCGGTCAACGTTAAGAAGCTGAAGAGCAAGAGATACAAGTTCACGATAAAGCGCCACTCCATCTTCCCGGGTGCCGACGCTCCCCTGTCTCTGTCCGTACAGCCGTGGCTCCTCCGTGCCGGGCTTTGCGACAGACTGGATTTCTCGATTCCCGAGGAATACGGCAACGATGCCCTGGATTACCTGGCAAAGACCGGTGAGACAGGCACTTTCGACAAGCTCCTGGTCAAGAACGATCATGACAAGAAGTCTTCCGTATTCTCCTTTTTCAGGAACGGAAGCGTCGTATTAGGCTTTACCGCAGAGAAGATCTTCTTTAATAAACCTACGGGAAAGACAATAAGCTGAATCCCTGCTGGACTATCCACCGCGATGGTATATAATTGCACGTGTTTGGAATATGTGGATAGGAACGTGCAATATGATTCGCTTAAACAGAAAAAATCTCATTACGCCCGTTATTGCCATGGTTGTTTTATCAGGCTCGCTTTTATGTGCCTGCACCCCGGCAGCAACGGAAATCCCTTCATCAGACTCATCTGAAGTGACTTCAGAGATCACTTCTTCTGAGACCACCACTGAGACGACAGCAGCTCCGACTACTTCAACTACCGAGACTGCCGAGACCTCAGAAGAGACTTCCGGAGAGGATGAATGGACAGAAGATACGGAAGAAACCGAAGAGACATCAGATACTGAACCTTTGGAGACTTCGATAGTAAACAACGCCGATATCGGTTACGGCCCTTACGGCTTCATGATAGGAGATGTCAGATTCCATTCGCAGAATGATGTCTCGATGCTGATAACTCCCGAAGACAGCACCATCTATGACTATGGTGCAAGAAAGGTCAAGTGCAGCTGGTTTGATGCTTACATCTACGAGTGGACATTCGGCATGGATGCTTACGACTACTCCAACCGTTTCTTAAGCTTCTACAACGAGGATACTTCAGTTACTTTCTCGCCCTATAAGGAGATCGGATCCTGGACCACGCCCAAGGGTTCGGAGCTCGAGCTCTATCTTGCCGAGATCACGATCATTACCGACAATCTCGAGATAAAGATACTTCCCCACTATCTGCGCCCTGAAGAGGATTTTAACGTATCCGTCAACGGCAGAGGTTACTATGTATCCCTCGAACAGCTTCAGATGGTCGACTTCATTTTGAGTTCACTTGACGAGAATCCCGGTACCGATCCGCTCGAAGGCGTTATCGTCGGCAGCAAAAATCACACCTATTATTTCTGATTTATCTTGAAAACCTTATGGTACAATGGGTTCGTGAGCTACGCGCGAATATATAAACAAGAAATAATGATAGGGAAGTAACACCATGATAATCTTGCACATCGCTTCGATCGATAATGATCCTTTCGCAGGCGTATGCGTTATCGTACCGTACTATATCCGTTCCCAAAAGCAGATAGGCCATCAGGTCGCGATTTATAACTGCAAGGGCGTAAAGCTCGATGCAGTGGATTGTCAGATCCCCAATATCGATCCTTTTGACATCGACAAGATGCCGGAACCTTTTAACAAGCCCGATCTCGTCGTTTTCCAGGAGTGCTACAGAAAGTGGTACATCAAGATCGGCAAGCAGCTCGAAAAGAAAAACATCCCTTATATCATCATCCCTCACGGAGAACTCGGCAAAGAGGCCCAGCAGAGCAAGCACCTCAAGAAGGTCCTCGCAAATCTCGTGTTCTTCAACAGATTTACCGATAAGGCTCTGGGTATCCAGTGCCTCTCACAAAGAGAATATGACGTTACCAACTTCGGCAGGAAGAAGATAATCGCCACAAACGGCGTATCGATCCCGGAATTGAGAAAGACGTCCTTCCGCAAGACAGGCTTGAAGCTCGTATTCGTAGGCCGCCTTGACGCATACCACAAGGGCCTGGACATCCTCCTTGAAGCAGTACGCAACATCAAGGACAAGATGAAGGAAACAGGCGCGACTCTGGACATCTACGGTCCTGACTACGCAGGAAGATATGCCCACATAGAGAGTCTCATCGCAGAGAACAATGTCGGTGACGTTGTTACACTTCACCCTGCAGTCTCAGGAAAAGAGAAAGAGCAGATCCTTCTCGATTCCGACGTTTTCGTCCAGACTTCAAGATTCGAAGGCATGCCTCTGGGCATCCTTGAGTCATTAAGCTACGGTCTGCCCTGCCTCGTAACAAGAGGCACGACATTAGGCGAACAGATCGCAGAAAGCGGCAGCGGCTGGATGGCTGAGACCAATGCGGACTCCATCACCGGACAGCTCTCGAAGGTTCTTGATGAGGCTTCCACACTCCCTGAAAAATCAGACAAGAGCATAGAGTTCGTGAAGCAGAATTACTCATGGGACGTAATTGCAAAAAAGACCGTTGATCTATACAGCGAACTCGCGGGGTATTCCAAATGACATACGAAGGATTCAGAGCGACGCTTTTGTCTTATAACAGAAAGATGTTTGCGAAAAGCAGACATAAGAAGCTGACCAATACCAACTTCACCATAATATCGAACAACTGCTGGGGCGGCGTAATCTACGAGAGCTACGACCTTCCCAAGAACACACCTACTGCAGGCCTGTTCTTCATGGCAGATGACTACATTGAATTTGTAAGCGATCTTAAAGGCAACACTTCAAGACCGCTTGAATTCATCAAGCCCGAGAACAGCAAATATGTTGACCAGCTCAGCAAGGATGACCGATTCGGTTCATATCCCATCGGCAAGATCGGAGATTCCGAGATAAGCTTCCTTCACATCCATTCACAGGAAGAAGCAGCAGACAAGTGGGAAAGAAGATGCAAAAGGATCAACTGGGATAAGCTGATCGTAAAGTTCAACGACCAGAACGGATGCGAAGAGCGTCATGTAAAAGCATTCTCTGAATTGGACTTCGACCACAAACTGTTCTTCACGATCAAGGACTGGCCGGTAAAAAAGTGGGACGGCTACTACAAGATAAAGCAGGGCACCAAGGAAGACTTCGTCACCTTTTCACATGAACCTTTTGTCGGCAACAGGTATTTTGATCTGACGGCATACATCAATAATCTCTAAAGGATATTATGGCGGAACAGGTACTAAAAAAAGAAAAGCTGTTGTTAAACGCGGATAAGTGGCAGGTAAGGCCGAGTTCGTGGATACTGGCAGTCTATATTGCCCTGATGCCCGTCAGCACCGCGTTGGCTGACCTTTTCGCAGGACCTTCGGTCATGACGCTTTTCGCAGGCATTTACATCATGGTATCGCTCTGCGAAGTCGTATTCATTTACAGGAGACTTGAAGCGGACATCGGACTTCTTCCCGTCTATGCCTATTTCCTGTTCACGATGGCAAGCTGCCTCTGGAATGAATATTTCGATGCGGACTGGTATTTCGGACAGTTTGCTATAACGACCGCGATCGTATTCTGCATTACCGTTAAGCGCGTTTCAGTCAAAGAGATAAAGCTTTTTAAGCTTGCCATGTATATCAGCATCCTTATCGCGGTAATAAGCACTCTCATGAATCTTCCGAAGCCCGGCAAGCGTCTCATGATCTGGATCACAAGCTATATGGATCCTAACGATTTTGCCTGCGGACTTGCCATCGTAGTCTCATTGTTCCTCGTTGAGCTGATGAACAAAAAACGCATTATCTTAAACGTACTCTGCGTTGCAGCAGTGGGCATAATCGTACTGATGTCCGGTTCAAGAGGCGGACTTCTTACCATGGGATGCATCGTCATGGTATGGCTCTTCAACCTCAAGGGACCCATCAGAATGAAGATCCTTCTCGCGCTCATCGCATTTGTTGCAATTGTCCTGTTCTGCGCAGAGAACGGCATCGGTCCCAAGATCCTTTACAGATTCAGCATCACAAGACTCATATCCGACGGCGGCGGCGGAAGAATGCCCATCTGGAAAGCAGGCATAGAGAAGTTCTTAACTTCAGATCCTCTGCATGTCATCTTCGGTTACGGTCACGGAAGCTACACCACTTCCGTACGTTACGTTGCGATCGGCCACGACGATCCTTATATCGCCCACAACATGTTTATCAATGCTCTTCTTGAAGGCGGACTTGTTGGTCTTGGCCTCATCGTTTCCTGTTTTGCAGCACTCTACAGATATGCGGCAAAACACAAGAACCTGTTCGGCATCCTTGCTCTTACGGGCTTCATCGCAGAAGGCCTTACACTTGATGCACAGGTTTACAGAACATTCGCTTTCGCAGTTGCCATGGCAGTAATATGGCGCGAGACCACTAAGGAGAAACCGGAAAATGTCAGATAAAGTATCGATAATCGTTCCGGTCTATAACGTCGAAAAGTATCTGGATGAGTGCGTTAAGAGCATCCTCGCTCAGACATATTCAAATATAGAGATCGTACTTGTTGACGACGGCTCAAAGGACACGAGCGGTTCAATGTGCGATGAATATAAGAAACAGGATGACAGAATCGTTGTCGTCCACAAGGAAAACGGCGGCCTCTCTTCAGCAAGAAATGCCGGCATGGAAAATGCTTCCGGTGATTACTATATCTTCGTCGACAGCGACGATACCATCTCACCTGATATGGTAGAGGAGATGGTTAAAAAGGCCAAAGAGCATGATGCAAAGATCGTCTCTTCCCTGATCTCCGAAGAGCAGGACAAGCTCGGCAAAGGCAACGCTTCTAAAGTCACGGTCTTAAACACACACGATGCGTTAAAGAGCATTTTCTCAGACGGCCTGGTCGTTACTTCTTCAAGCGGCAAGATGTACGCATCTGACCTCTGGGAAGACATCAGGTTCCCGACAGACATGATCTTCGAAGACTTCGCGACCATATACAAGGTCATAAGAAAAGCTCCGAAGGTCGTAAGCTTTGAAGACTGGCAGTACTTCTACAGACCCAATCCCGCGGGCATTACAGGCACTCCTTTTTACCACAGGAAGATGCAGTTTTTCGACGTTGCAGCAAAGGTATCTGAAGGAATAAGTGATACTCATCCCGATCTGGTTCCGGTGATCAGGAACAGGGTGACAAGACAGGCGATATCTTATTATAGGGACATCTCTTCGAGCGGATACGATGATGCGGAAGATAAGAAATTCATCGTAAAGACCGTAAGAAAAGGGATATGGAAATACCTCTTCTCGAAGTACAAAGCCAAGAGCAAGATGTTCGGTCTGCTGATAGCAATATCACCGCCGCTGGCGCGGAAAGTCTTCGCCAGATAAAGTCAGAACAAGTCATTATGGTATATTAAAAAACAGCAATAAGGTTGCATATGGAGGCAGTCAGGAAACATGAATACATCCGATAACATAGTCAATATCAATCTCAAAGAATACTTCTGGTCTTTGCTTGAGCAGTGGAAATGCGTGATCGCTGCCGGATTGGTCTTTGCAGTCCTGGTGCCCGTTGCTTTATCACTCAAGGATTCAAGAGCAAGGAACAACGAGCTCGCAACCTTCAAGGAACTTGCTTCCATGAGCCGTGAGGAAATGCTCGATACATTGAACAAGGATGAAAGAGAGATGGTTCTCTCCAACGTTTACCGTGACCAGCTTTTGAAGAACCAGTCTTCATATAATGACAATTCGATCTTCGCAGGCATGGATTCCGACAAGTTCGTTGTTCTCCATTACTCATTTGTTGCAGACGGCGATTCAGCGCAGATCTGCTCTGCTTATGCTGCTGCACTCCGTGATTCAGACACCATTGCCATTGTAAGAAAGACTCTCAGTGACACATATAAGGATGCTGACGAAGGATACATCAGAGAACTGATAATGGTATCAGGTGAAGGCTGCGTTGACCTCATGATCATCATGCCTGAAGGCACTAACGAGGCTGTTCTCGCTTCAGGAATCGAAGCAAGGATTGAAGAGATCCATACACAGATCGAAGAAGCTTTGGGCAAACACACGATTACATATATCGTTTCGGAGAAGCAGGAGCTCGCTTACGATGAACTTGCTGCAGATCTTGTAACAAGAACACACGAGCTCTCACTCATCAAGGATAAGTACGATTCCACATATTATTCAATGAACGATGCACAGCGCAACGTATTATGGATGCTCATTTCTTCACAGGAAGAAATCGATGCATATGTCAGCCAGTCACCTTCCATGAACATCGAATTTTCCAAGGGCAGGATCGCTATAGGATTCGTTGTCGGAATCTTCCTTTATGCATTCATCTATCTGGTTTATATCGTATTCTCATCTGTGGTACAGAACCCTGAACTCTTCGTCGAGACATTCAAGACAAGAAGCTTCGGCAGGGTCAGCAGCTACAGATATAAGGGCCTTTCTGCCCTTATTCACGGCAAGGTCTTCTACAAGATGCACCACAAGGGCAACATGGATGATACTGCCATCACAAACGTTGCAGAATCTGTCATCGCATCCTGTGAACACAACGGTCTTAATAAGGTTGGGATCATCCTTGCAGGCAACATGAAGGACTATTCCGCACAGTGCGAAAAGGTTATAAAGAAGCTTAAGGGTTCCAAGATGGAAGTCGTAAAGCTCGACGGAGAGCTTAATGACGATAACATCTCAAAGCTTGACTGCGCAGTTATATGCGTCGGTTCAGGCAAGACAAAATACGGCAACGTAAGTGAAGCGCTCCGCATCTGCGATTACTATAAAAAGAACGTTATCGGCGGTATATATTTCGACTGATAGGAATTACTTCTTCTTGTGAAGCATCTTCTTGAAGATCCAGCCGCGCAGACGTCTGGGTACTAATGCCACGAAAAACTGGATAATGATTACGGATGCATAATCAAACCATGAGATGTATCCGGTATCGTAGACCATCTTTTTTCCGGTCTTGTATTTCTTGAAGTAGGCCCAGCCGCCCCTTCTGTCGAACATGTCTTTTCCGATTCGCGCATACACCAGAGAATCATCGACATTCGCACATTTCACGCCGTTCTTCATCATGCGGCACCAGAGATATGTATCCTCCATCAGAGGACATGACTGGTAGTTGCCTGCATCAAGAACGGCCTTCTTTTTATACATGACGGTCATGTGATTGAAGGCATCACGTTTCTTCTGGTACTTCTTTATCTCGGCATCAGTAACGGGTACAAGTCTTTTTGCAACTATCGTATCCGGTGTATCTTCGAACTCATCTATGTGGCTTCCGATGATGTCAAGATCAGGATCTTTCTCAAATTCGGAAAGCTGCTTTTCGAATCTGTCTTCCCTGCAGATATCATCAGTATCCATTCTGGCAATGATGTCATAAGTGCATTCCGGAACACCTGACTGCAATGCCAGGCCGAGACCCCTGTTCTCTTTGAACGGAACTCTCTTTATTAGTCCGGGATACTCTTTTTCGTATTTTTCGAGAACGGCATACAGCTCTTCTGTGAGCGGACCATCTTCAACGATAACCCACTCGTCAGCCTTAACTGTCTGTCTTAAAAGGCTCTGAAAGCATTCTTCAACATACTGCGGCTTCTCTTTTATATAGAGCGACATCAATACACTGAACTTAGCCATATTACTGAATGATATAAACCTCGCTGTGGATCGTATCGCGCTTGCCTTCCGGAGGCGGTGTCATATAGTCTCCGTAAAGCATCGTCAACGTCTTATCAGCATCATTAAAAGCCAGAAATTCGTCATTTTCAAACTTATAACGCTTAAGAGGGAATACTTCGTGCTCTTCAAGATAAATATGCTCTGTAAGGAACAGATATATTGTCTTATCAGGATCGCCCTTAAAAGACGCATGTTCCTTCCTGTCATTTGCGAGCTTATCAAGTCTTACCTGATAGTCTTCGTCGCTTAGAAGGCCCTTTTCCCTGCGCTTGTTAATGTATCTTTCGAACTCATTGTCGATGTAATTCCACATCTCTGATTCCTTCAGCACGGGGAGTTTATAGAGGTCAATGTGAAGACCCTTATGAGAATATGCGCTGTCCTGCGGATAGAGGTTCTGGGCTGTCTCGGAATTCAGATCCTTAACATGTGCCCAGCCGTGAAAATACATGGGCTCTGATTTCTCATCTTCAAGGAACATATCCGCGGGAAGTTCGCTTCTCAGATACTCGATGGCCTCATCGTATGAATCGCTGAAAAGCCAGAGATCAAAATCCTCATCCCACGGAATAAAGCCCTGATGTCTTACCGCACCAAGCAATGTACCGTACGCAAGAGAATAAGGGATGTTATGCTTCTCCAGAATACCGGTAGTAGCTTTGGCCAGATGATACAGCCTGTCGTGTATCATCTCAGGCGTTGCGGGAATCTTGCTCATACTTTATCTCCGTACATCTTCTCGTAGTAGTTCTGGTATTCACCGCTGATGATCTCTTCCCACCAGTCACGGTTATCGAGATACCACTGGATAGTCATCTTGATGCCGTCTGCAAACTTGGTCTCAGGAAGCCAGCCGAGCTCGTTGTGGATCTTTGTCGGATCGATGGCATAACGCATGTCGTGGCCCTTACGGTCTTCTACATATTTGATGAGTGATTCGGGCTTGCCGAGCTCCTTGCAGATGAGCTTGACGATGTCGATGTTCCTCATCTCGTTGTGGCCGCCGACATTGTAAACCTCGCCGACAGTACCCTTGTGAATGATGAGGTCTATAGCTCTGCAGTGATCTTCAACATAGAGCCAGTCACGGACGTTTAAGCCTTCACCATAAACCGGAAGCGGCTTGTCATTTAAGCAGTTTGCGATCATCAGGGGGATGAGCTTTTCCGGGAAGTGGTAAGGTCCGTAGTTATTTGAGCAGCGTGAGATCGTAACGGGCAGACCAAAGGTTCTATGGTATGCCAGTACAAGAAGATCGGCACCTGCCTTGGATGAGCTGTAAGGTGAGCTAGTGTGGATAGGTGTCTCTTCCGTAAAGAACAGGTCAGGTCGGTCTAACGGAAGATCTCCGTAAACCTCGTCAGTAGATACCTGGTGATATCTCTTGATGCCGTATTCCCTGCACGCATCCATGAGAACGCTTGTGCCGATGATGTTTGTCTGAAGGAAGATAGAAGGATCCTTGATGCTTCTGTCAACGTGGCTTTCTGCAGCGAAGTTAACGACGATATCAGGATGCTCCTCTTCGAAAAGCTTATATACGCCTTCCCTGTCGCAGATATCGAGCTTTACGAATCTGAAATTCGGGTTGTCCATTACGCTCTTAAGTGTGGACAGATTGCCTGCATATGTCAGTTTATCAAGACAGATGATCCTGTAATCGGGATATGTCTTGAGCATATGGAAAACGAAGTTCGAGCCTATAAAACCTGCTCCGCCTGTTACGATGATTACCATAAATTTTCTCCTAAAAACTATATGTTTTGTCCTTTTGAAGCCATTTTATACTTCAGTTACTTCTTTGCAAGGCTGAGGATAATCTCGCAGATCCTGTCCACATCCTCAAGAGCAAGGTCCGCATAAAGAGGAAGCGTTAAGACTCTGAGTGATATATCCAGAGCTACGGGTGTGTCATTCGGGTCAAATCTGCCCTTATAACAGTCAAAGGCATTTGTGATCGGATAGAAATATTTTCTTGCGCAGATTCCGTTCTCCTCAAGCTTTTGGAAAACTTCATCCCTGTCAGCACCGAAAACAGCCTTGTCAAAAACGACCGGGAAATAAGCATAGTTTGTAGTTACGTTTTCCTGTATCGGGCAAAGTTTGAGTCCGTTTACTCCGCCCAAGAGCTCCCTGTAACGTGCAACAACTTTGCTGCGCTTATTTATCTCTTCATCAAGATGCCTTAGATTGCAGATGCCCATTGCGGCACAGAACTCGTTCATCTTGGCATTACCGCCGACATAAGCGACTTCCTCGGGTCCGTGGATACCGAAGTTCTTAAGGTCTTTAAGGCGCTGCTCAAGTGAATCCTCGTGATAGCAGACCGCGCCGCCCTCAATGGTGTTAAATACCTTTGTTGCGTGGAAGCTGAACATTGAAGCGTCACCGAAGTTTGCAACGTTGATACCCTTATAAGATACGGCAAATGCGTGTGCTGCATCGTAGATGACCTTGAGGTTATGCTTCTTTGCGATCTCATCGATCTTTTCCACATTGCAGATGTTTCCGTAAACGTGTACGGGTAAGATCGCAACAGTCTTGTCCGTGATGAGAGCTTCGATCTTATCTGTGTCCATCGTATATGTAACGGGATCAATGTCGCAGAATACGGGCTCAAATCCGGATCTTATTATCGCGTGTGTCGTGGAAGCAAACGTAAAAGGCGAAGTGATGATCTCGCCGCCCTTCTTAAGCTGCAAAGCTTCAAGGATATTTTCCAGAGCAAGATGTCCGTTGCAGTAAAGGGCAACATGCTCAACATTAAGACGTGTCTCAAGTTCCTTCTGAAGCTGCTTATGCTTTACACCCATGTTGGTGATCCAGTGGGAATCCCAGAGGTCTTTTATCTCATTGGTGTATTCTTCAATATCAGGCATTGAAGATCTTGTTACCAGTATCTGGTCCATATCACATTCTCCAATCGATGAGGCTCTCGATCATATCCAGGTCATAGACCGGAATGCCGAGCTTATCATGTATATTCTTGCGCTCTGCAAAAGAATCATCAATGAAGATCGCATCCTTTGCAGTAATGTATTCACTCTTGTCTCTGTCTTTCTCAATATGAATGATCTCAGCGAAAAGATCCTTTGAGATCCTGAACTTATCCAGAGAGTCATAGATATCTTTCGCATGCTTTGTCAGAAGGATCACCGGGATGCCCTTGTTAAAGCACTGGTAAACGAATGATATCATCGTGATGTTTACCTTATCGTCAAGGTAAAGCGTATCGTCAAAATCAAGATAGACCTTGTCGTATTTAACGCTTGTCTGATAGCGGCTTATGAATGCGCGGTCGAGCAATACATCCTGGCCGTTATTGATGATGTCGATGTCATATCCGAGCATGTCGAAAATCGTAAGCATCGGATAATTGATCCCGAGGTTTCTCGTGGTACCCATCGTGCCCGGGATCCTTGCGGAGATCTCCAGAAGACGGAATTCTCCTTCTGTATTTCTTTTAAGCTGGAAGAACCATGCGCCTGAGAAAACCATCTTTGAATTGATCTTCTCCGCAATCTTCATGACGCTGTCTTCCATCGGAATGATCCTGCTTCTTACGGCAATTCCCGATCTGATACGTTCTCTTCTTCTGATGATCGCAGATCTCAGTTTGCCGTTTCTGTCAGTGAAGCAGTCGACTGTATATTCATCACCCGGAAGATATTCGCAGATAACATACTGCTCGTCTCCCGCCAAAAGCTTTTCGAGATCATCCCTGTCAGTAACTTTCATTGCGCCTTCGGAGCCCTGTCCGACTGCAGGTTTGCAGAATACGGGATAGCTCTTTACGTCATCAGCGGAAGCGAAAGTCTTCGGGATGAATTCCTCGCCTTTGAAGAATTCATAAGTCTTTGTTTTCGAGCGGCACGTATCAACGGTCTCGATGGGAGAAGTTACGACCTTGCAGTGAAGCTTATCCTGCTCCTCGGTAAGAGTCAGGCAGGCACTGTCGTGGGCCGGATAGATAAGATCGATGCCGTACTCATCAACGATCTTGTTAAGCGCATCTATGAGGCCGGGATCGCCCGGGAAAGGTACACCTTCGATGTAATTCTTGAAAAGGAATTCAGCATGACAAGAGACGCTGCTGGCACCGTAAAGCTCAACAAACTTGGAATACTTCAACGCATTATGTATCTCAAATGCTATCTCCGTTCCTGCCGGAAATACGAGCACCTTTTTTCTCATGCCTTCTTCTCCTTACCACCAATGATACTCTTTAATGTGCTGAGCAGGTAGTCAAGACAGTCTATCTTGAACAACTTGGTTCCGAAATAGTATATCAGAACGCCGAGCGGTACCTGGATGAGAAGAGTGACGAAATCGTTGAGCTTGAGGAATGTAACGCAGTATACGATTCCACCCATGATCCATGCCAGGATAATGGACGGCAGAATGTCTTTAAGCTGCTCGAAATAGCCATAATTAATGAGTTTCTTGTTAGGCCATGTGTTGATGACCTGGCAGATGAAGTCGCTTACCAGCAAGGACAATGTAATTGCAAATACGCCATACCTCATTGAGAAGATGAGAAGGCCGATACCGACGATCTTTTTGATAATCTCGAGTTTCAAGAACATATCACTTCTTCCCAAAGCTTTTATGGCATTGAGGTTAGCCGTGTGAAGCGGATAGAAGGTATAACAGATACAAAGGATGATCATGTAAGGTATGAGCGGAAGCCATTCTTCCGGCAATATGATGCTGACGATAGGAACAGCGCATGCGGAAAGTCCTGCCATCATGGGAGCCATGAGATAAATGCTCGTCTTCATGGCGCGCCTTGTCATGTTCTTAACGCGCTCGGTATCGTCCTGAACGCCTGACATTGCAGGGAACAAAACGCTGTCTATTGAAGTGTTGATGTTGGCTGTGATGAAGCCCGGGAACTGGTTGGCCTTATCGTAAAATGCGAGATCTGCCTTGGTATATTTCTTACCGATAATGAGCGCTCTTAACTGCTCATAACCCGTGGCAAGGAGGCTCGATACAAGAAGCTTCCATCCGTATGCCAGGAGACCTTTAAGTCTCTTGAACGAGAACTTGAGCTCAGGCTTCCACTTAACCGTTATCCAGAGGATGATGGTATCGAATGTGGTATTCGTAACGTACTGCATTACAAGTGCCCATGTGCCGTATCCCTTATATGCAAGGAAGATACCGACTACTGCAGCTGCAATAGTTCCGCCCAGAGTCGAATAGAAAAATCTCTTGAACAGAAGGTTTCTTGTTACGTAAGCAACCTGTACATTCTTGACACCGGATATGAGAATGATGATTCCCAATACCCTGATAAGAGGTGTGAGCGAAGGATCATCATAGAAATTCGCAATGAAAGGTGCAGCGAAAAACAATCCCACATAGAGCACTGCGCAGAATACGATGTTGAAATAGAAAACAGTCGAGAAGTCTAAGTTATCGGCATCTTTTTTCTGGACAAGGGCATTACCGAGACCGCTGTCTACAAATACCTGTAAGATCGTGATGATTACAAGAAGAAGCGACAGAGAACCGTAGAGGTCAGGCTCAACGAGGATGTTTGCGATGATGAGAGATACAACAAGCTCAACGCCCTTTGCGCCTATACGTTCGAACAGTCTCCAGAGGAAACCATTCATTACTTTATTGCCTGTCTTACCTGATCCTTCTGCCATTATTTCTTAACCATTACCAGTAGCTTATAGTGAATCCTTGCTCTCAGAAGTCCGGAAAGGATCTTGCTGATGATCTTGTGATATTTCTTATCCGTATCCTGATCGAGCTGCTTTAAGCCTGCCGTCAGTTCGTTAAGGAATTTGAGATATGCCTTCAAATTCTTTCCGCTCTGTTCTGTCCATGAACCCGGAACCGATACACGGTATACGGACATGTTGTCAGGGAGATAGAGCATGCCGCCCTTCAGCGAACCGCTTATCTGGTATGTATAATCCAGAGGACATACATCGACGAACTTCCTTCTTTCAGTGAGGATCTCTCTTCTGACAAGGATCGAATTCGTGGATACGAATGAACCGCCGCCTTCGATTACTTTCTCGACGGGGATTATTGTCATTTCTGAACCGTGATCAACAGTACCGTTAACGCTTCCGTCTGACGCATTGATGAGCGTCGATGCGTGGACGCAGATATCGATGTCAGGATGAGATTCCAAAGCATCGTACTGCTTCTGAAGCTTATCGGGATCTGTCCAGTAATCGTCTCCTTCACACAAAGCGATGTACTTGCCCTTTGAGCGTCTGAGCTGGAAAACATCCGTGATCCAGACGTCCTTTGAATACTGGTTTTCCTTCTGATATATCGGCTTGATGATATCCGGATATTTAGCTTCGTATTCGCGGATGATATCTGCAGTCTCATCGGTAGATGCATCATCGTGAATAAGGATCTCAAACTTGAAATCCGTCTTCTGCATCACAAAACCGTCCAGAGTATCCCTGATGTACTTGGCATGGTTATATGCATTGCAAATGATGCTGATCTTTATGTCATTGTCCATCAGACGGTCTGCTCCAATCAGCTGCACGAATTGAGATAATTCATGAAGTTTTCTTTGTTCTCAAGTGCTGTTGTCGTAGGTCTTCCGAGGTCATCTCTTGCTCCGATCGAGCACTTAACTTCGATAAGGCTCAACTCCCTGCGTGCCTTGGCAGCTTCGAGTTCCTTATCGAGATCATCAAAATTATCGACACATACCGCATTGGGATATCCGCATGCCTTTGCGATTGCAACTAAGTCGATGGATCCTGCAACAGTCGGCATTCCTCCGACAGTCTCATGCGCACTGTTGTTGATCACAACGTGGATGAGATTTGCAGGCTTGTTTGCGCCAAGTACAGCCATGGAACCCATGTGCATAAGGACTGCACCGTCACCATCTACGCACCAGATCCTTGTGTCAGGCTTGTTGATCGCAACGCCTAATGCGATGGATGAAGAGTGACCCATTGAACCTACAGTGAGGAAGTCGTACTTGTGTGACTGTCCGTTTGCTACTCTTGTCTCGAAAAGCTCTCTTGATGCCTTACCCGTTGTTGATACGATAGGATCTTCGCCTGAAGCCTTTACGATATGCCGGATGATCTCTTCACGGATCATCTTGTTGTCGTTCTTATATTCGACCTTACCGTCGAAAGAAAGAGCTCCCTTGCGGATGACGAATGCCACGTCCTTACCCTTGGCAAGGATCTCTCTGAACTCAGCCATCTTCGCTTCGACTTCTTCATCAGTCGTCTCCTTGCCGATGGCAAATGTCGCGATATCCATGTCCTCGAGGAGCTTAACCGTAACTTCACCCTGGTAGATATGCTGGGGCTCGTCGTGAATGCCGGGCTCGCCTCTCCAGCCTACGATGAATACCATCGGAATCGCATATACCTTATCGTTAAGAAGTGATGCAACAGGATTGATGATGTTGCCCTCACCGGAGTTCTGCATGTAAACGACCGGAACCTTGCCTGTTGCGAGGTGGTAGCCTGCAGCAAGAGCAGTGCAGTTTCCTTCATTTGCAGCGATTACGTGATGGTTGGGATCGATACCGTATGTTGCCATAAGGTAATTGCAGAGTGCCTTAAGCTGGCTGTCCGGAACTCCGGAGTAAAAGTCAGCGCCGATTATTTCAACAAGTTTTTCAACTTTCATTCTTATCTCCTGAAATGTGCGGTTTATTATAACTCGTCAATGAGAGTGATAATGTCTTTGATCTTCATGAGCCTGTCATCTACTTCCTTGGCTCTGTGATAACGGAGGATATCCTCTGCCGTCTTCTGCATTGCCGGGAATGCAGATCTTGTAAGCTGGTTAGCATAGATGACGATGTTAACGCCGTGAGCTGCAAGCTCTTCTTCCGTGATCACGTTGAAGCTTGAAGGAACGACAACGATAGGTGTCTCCTTGTTGTCTGCCCTGAACTTGTCACAGAACTCAAGGATCTCGTCGGGTTCCTTTTTTCTTGAGTGGATCATGATGCCGTCAGCACCTGCAGCAACGAATGCGTGCGCACGGGCCAGAGCATCTTCCATACCCTGCTCAAGGATAAGGCTCTCGATACGTGCGATGATCATGAAGTCATCTGTGAGCTGGGCCTTCTTACCTGCAGCGATCTTGGCACTCATTTCTTCGATGGTAGCCTGTGTCTGCTTTACTTCTGTTCCGAAAAGGGAATTCTTCTTAAGTCCCTTCTTGTCTTCGATGATGACTGCCGATACACCCATCTTCTCGAGGGAACGGACAGTGTATACGAAGTGCTCTGTAAGTCCGCCTGTATCACCGTCGAAGATGATAGGCTTTGTTGTAACTTCAGTAATATCGTCGATCGTTCTGAATCTTGAAGTCATGTCGACGAGCTCGATGTCAGGCTTACCCTTAGCAGTCGAATCGCAAAGAGATGAGATCCACATTGCATCGAACTGGTCGAGTCTGCCGTCGTGCTCAACAACTGTCTTCTCAACGATAAGACCCGTAAGACCGCTGTGTGCTTCCATTGCCTTAACGATTGGAGTAAGTGAGAGGAGCTGTCTTAATCTCTTTCTTCTGTACTCCGGCATTGCAAGCTTTTCGCGAAGCTGCATGTCGATCTTCTTAACTTTCTCGTTGTATGTGTAAGGAATGTCTACGAGCTCTCCGCCGTATTCCTGGACGAGATTTTTGACGTGATCGTGAATCGCCTTCTCAGGACCGTCAACCCAGTTGTCTCCGTGAAGGACATAGTCAGGCTTGATGAGCTTGATAACATCATCGTAGAGCATGTCATTCTGGATAACGACCTCATCAACACCCTCGATACTTCTGTAGAGTCTTAATCTCTCTTCCTGGCTGATCGTAGGGAATTTATTGTAACGGATGGAAGCAGCATCAGAAAGGCAGCCGATAATGACTCTACCTCTCTTCTTAGCTTCGTTGATGATGTTCAAATGACCTTCATGAATAACATCGGTGCAAAAACATGTGTAAGCAGTCTTCATATTATCTCCTATCAATCCTTATACTGAACGGGCACCTGAACGCCTGTTGAAACCAGTGCTTCCTTAAATACGACAAAGAAATCCTTTATGTCTGCTTCATCGATCGCGCCGAGAGAGCAGAGACGGAATGTGTTTGTCGTGCTGATCTTACCGGGATAGATCGTGAATCCTCTTTCGTAGCAGTAATCGTGAACCTTCTCGAAGCTCCAGTTCGGATCGTCGGGATAGATTGCTGAAGATACGAGTCCTGCTCTTTCTTCGGGCTTGATTACCTGCTTAAAGCCGAGTTCATCAAGACCGGCGTTGATCGCATTGAATACACGTGTATGACGTGCCCACTTTGCTTCCTCGCCTTCAGCCCAGTACTCTTTGAGAGCCTGGATCGTAGCGTAGATTGTCTGGACCGGAGGAGTAAAGTGCATCTCGCCTGTCTTCTCGAAGCACTCATACTGCAGATAAAGATTGCAGTAGTAACTTCTCTTCGGGAAATCCTTTGACTTCTCGATGATAGATCTGTTGCCGACTACGAATGAAAGGCCGGTAAAAGACATAAGGCCCTTCTGTGCAGAAGCCATGCAGAAATCGATATTATCTTCTTCGATGTTGATAGGTCTCATCGCATATGTGGATGTCGTATCAACAGTGAAGATCGCATTGTACTTGTGAACGAGAGCACCGATCTCTCTAATCGGATTAAGGATTCCCGTACCTGTCTCGTTATGGGTTGTGTGTACGAGTCCGATATCCGGATTATCCTTTAATGTCTGCTCAACAACTGCAAGGTCAGGTCTCTGGTCTACAGGGAACTTGAGGTCGATGTGAGGAAGACCATAAAACTGGCAGATCTCAACGGCGCGTGAAGAATAAGCACCGTTATTAATGACAAGAACCTTCTTTCCCTCAGGAAGAAGGCTGTTGATGCAGATATCGATATTAATGGTGCCTGAACCGCAGAAAAGGACGCTCGTGTACTTTTCGAGATCGCCGTGAACGATCTTTACGAGGTCTTCCCTAAGGCCCTTCATGAGTCCTGCGAATTCCTTTTCGCGGGGACAGATGTCAGGTACTACCTGTGCATACTTTACCGTATCCGTCGTTGTGGACGGACCGGGATTGAGCAAAACGTTTCTTTTTACCGGATCCATATTCCTTTACCCTCCATTAAACATCGTAAGTTGGATCGATCTGCTTGAGTTCCTTGAAAGTGTCGATCTCGACGATATCCTCTTCAAAGCACTCACGGACCTCAACAGCGTAGTTCTTCTTCTTGTATACGAGAGGCACCTGCTCCCAATATCTCTCTTTGCCGCCGGGCATTGAATAGACTTCAGGGATATCAACGGCAAGCTTTCTGCCGTCTTCTTCATTCCAGTAGCTGATGCCGACCATCTGCCAGCAGTCCTCACCGCCGACCTTCTCTTCGGTAATGACCTTGTCCTTGACCTCAAAGCACCAGTCGTCCGTTCTGTCCTTCTTGATGGCAAGGAAGTCGGATGTGTAGTGGTATTTTGTGATGATCTTGGGGTTCGATAACAAAAGGTCTGCCTCGAAAACATATGCGTTGGACAAAAGTTCCTTGGCGATCATGGAAGAGCTGATGTTATTTGCCTCGTTGTAAACGGGATTTTCCAAAAATTTGACCGTAGGATACTTGTAAAGGAGCTGGTCGAACTGTTCAGCGAGATAACCGCGTACGATGTAGATCTCCTCGATGCCTGCTTCAAGGCATGCATCCAGAAGATGATCGATGATCCTTGTACCCTTAACTCTTACGAGCGGCTTGGGGGTATTGAACGTGATCGGAACAAGTCTGGAACCGAAGCCTGCAGCGATAAAAACTGCTCTTTTGGCTCTGTAGGGTTCAAGAGCGTTCATTCCCGCTTCAGTGATTGCGCCATTTGAAACAAATCCGAGATCAGTCAGTTCCTTGATGACCCTGTTGATCGTTCCGAGGCTGTGACCTGTAAGTCTTTCTAAATCTCTTTGTGTATAAGAATCTGTTTGTGTAGCCATCTTCTCTAACACGTCAAACTGTTTTCTTGTAAGGCTCATAGTAACCCCCAATGTTTAATATCGGGTTAGTTCTACACCGATTTTGAACACGAGTCAAGTTATTTAAAATAAATGCCACATAACTGCACCATATTGTCATAAAAAGTGTTGCAAATCAGTCCTCTGAGGGTATAATTGAGGCGTCCAAGGCGGAGTGTGATTCTCCGACCGGCGGTGAGCGCCAAAAAGCGTAAGCCCGCAAGCCTCATAAATTTTGTTCAAAATGAGGTTGACCCGGTGTGATTCCAGGGGCCGACGGTAAAGTCCGGAAGAAAGGAAGTGTATTTCTTATGACTGAAACCCAGGTAACCGTTAAGACGGATTCTCGTGCTGCGCGCAAGATCATGATCCGCCGCATTGCTGCATGTGCAATCCTCACTGCAATGGCAGTTCTTCTTATGTATCTTGAGATACCGCTCCCGTTTATGCCGGTATTCCTCAAGTTCGACTTTGCAGAACTTCCCGTGCTTATCGGCACATTCGCGTTAGGTCCTGTATGGGGTATCGTGATCGAGCTTCTTAAGAACCTCATTCACCTTCCCGTTACGCAGACAATGGGTATCGGCGAACTTTCAAACTTCGTTACGGGAGTTATCTATGTGGCAACTGCAGGTCTCATCTACCGCAAGTTCCGCACCAGAAAAGGCGCCGCTGCATCAATGGGTATCGCAACATTGGCTCTCGCTCTTATTGCAGTTCCCGTTAACGCATTCATCACTCTCCCCCTGTACGGTTCGGTAATGGGATTCCCCATGGAAGCCATCATCGGCATGAGTGCTGAAGTTAACCCGCTCGTAAAGGACAAGATCTCGCTTTTGTTCGCAGTATTCGTTCCGTTCAACCTTTTCAAGGGTATAGTCGTAGGTCTTATCACGTTCCTTGTTTATAAGCCCATCTCAAAGCTTATCAACAAGACGTATGACGAGACCCACGCCAAACAGTAACCGTTTAAGCAAAAACGAGGAAGCTGCCTTTCAAGGCAGCTTTTTTGTTACCTTCAATCAGCAGCCTTCCACAATATCCCTTAAGATATCGGGTGTAAGTTCTCCTGTGCCATAGCATTCATAGATCTTATCGGAAGTCTCGCCCGGGATATGTACATATGTGGCATCGGTAATGTTGTCCAGATCCTTCTCAAAGAGTTCGGGGTCTGTAATCTCATGAATGCGCATTCTGATCAGGTCGCTGTCACTGACCGGAACAACGTTTATAAACAGAACGCCGTCTATGGTCATGTCAGATGTATCATAGTCATCACAGTTAAATCCGCTGCCGGAGAAATCATGTTCAGTATATCCGTATTGAAGATCGGAAATGCGGGTGAAATATAATTTATCCATCTTCCCCGTAACAGTATACGAGATACCGTTTACAGTATAAGTACGTGTCGTGGCAACTATGGACGGCTCGGAAAAATAACAGTAGATCGTATTGTCCTGCCCAAATCCGTCATACTCTTCAATTACGGATGCCAGGACTCTCTGCTGGTACCAGTCCTCCTGATAGTTAAGATACCACTCATTAAAGTGGAAAATGCCAAGCACGATAAATACTATCGGGAGCAGGTTCTGGAAGGTCCTTTTTACCGGTATCAGACGGGATACGGCAACAATGAATACCGCGACCCCGAATCCGGCTAACATGACATCACGGCTGTCGACCGTGGTAACAGCCAATGTCTCTCCCTTACGGATGACCACATATGCGAAGATGCCTGCAAAATATGTGACAAGGCCAAGAGCAAGTATCAGCAGCCATTTCTTAATCTGTTTTTTCTGTGATCCTTTTTCAGTTCCGTTATCTTTAGTCTGAATTTTCTTGAACACCAGATATCCTGCAATCGCAGCCACTACCAGGGCAAGTGGTATAAGTCCCGCCTGAGCTATGTAGGAACGGCCGATATCCACACCGGTAAAAAATGCTGATCTCGGGGAAAGACTTATTCCTGTGATAAGCGAATCCTTTGTAAGCTGGTTATACTGGGCATAAGCGCCATATGGCTTGAAAAATATCCTTTTCAAAACAAAGAAAGCAAACGGAAGCACAAGATAATCCCAAAATGATCTGAAGAAAAGAAGGATTCTGCGTCCCGGTTTTGCATTCATATTATTTCTCGCTGTGTCGTACAGTAAGTAAACCCAGATCATTCCGGTAAATACCAGAAGTGATTCCATAGAATACGATCCGGCCAGCAAAACAAGAGATATTGCGTGTATCAGATATTTCTTTGCGCCTGAAAACAGCTTGATCTTTGTCGCGAGCAAAAAGCCGCACATAAAAAGGAATATCTCAACAGTGTATGCATAACAATTCAGTACAGTCCTTGCATCATTGACCGGAACCGTCATGGCAACCGCCGCAATAAAGAACGCATCGTCTTCGGTGAAAATATCCATCTGACGGAGGATCTCATAAAAGATCAATGCGACCAGAAGAAACAATACAAATACCACTATGCGATATCCCCACTTTGGCAGCCACATTACACTCAGGATGTAATAAGCCTGCATGGGTATTCCGCTTGCAGAATACAGACTGATCAATTGTTCAGGACCATTGATCCAATAGCACCAGTCATCCCACCACTGGCCTGAGATCAGACAGAGCATCAGATGGGCAGCGGTATATATTACCGCGAGATAAATCCTGTGTCTGAAAGCTATGGCTGACGAACTGTTTTTCAATGCCGGATCCTCTTTGTCCGGCCTTTTCTTAAATGCCCAGTACTTCTGCAAAAGGAAATTCAAAGGCACCGTGATCAGAAGATTCAGGACTGGCGCAATATATTCGTTGATCCCTATTATCCTGACCCAGAACATAAGGAGAACTTCACTTAAGAAAAGGCTGGTAAAAGCATAAGTTGCATAAGTCTTGAGCAAAGATATGACAATATCCTTTTTGGTCTTTACGTTTCCCTTAAAAACAAAACGGTTATTCCAGAAATAAGACCATGCCACGCTCAGCACAAACATGATGAACTGGGCTATGTAAATGTCGTATGCAGGCCATAGATTTAAAAGCCTCATTCCTTTAAGGGATAAGGCATATATGAGATAACCGATGACAGTATTGGAGACCCCGACTAATCCGAATTTAATAAACTGTTTTAGAGTATTCATAGGTTAAAAACGGTTTATCTTATCTATCACGTAATCCTGTTCTTCTTTTGTCATTCCGTTATACAAAGGAATCGAGAGAACAGTATTCGCATACTTTTCGGTGATGGGAAGACTGCCTTCCTTTAAGCCCAGATAACCGTATGCTTCAGATAGATGCGGCGGAATCGGATAATGAATGATCGTTCCTATTCCCTGTTCATCAAGATAGCTGATAAGATCATCACGGCAATCAGTCCTTATGACATACTGGTGCCATACATGCGTAGCGCCGTCTCTTGTCTCCGGCAAAATGATCTTTTCATTATTAAGTTCATTGGAGTATCTTTCGCATAATGACTTCTTTTCTTCGTTCAGTTCATCAAGATGACTGAGCTTTACCCTGAGAAAACCGGCCTGGATCTCATCGAGGCGTGAATTGGCACCGACAACCTTGTTGTAATACCTTTTCTCTGAACCGTAATTTCTGAAGATCTTAACCTCATCAGCAATCTCTTTGCTGTTTGTAACGATAGCTCCGGCATCACCAAAGGCTCCGAGATTCTTGGAAGGATAAAACGAAAAACAACCAATATCTCCGAATGTTCCAACCTGCTTTCCGTTCCATTCGGCACCATGAGCCTGCGCACAATCTTCGACCAGTCGCAGATCATATTTCCTGCACAACTCAACTACCGGAGTCATGTCAGATGCCTGTCCGTAAAGATGGACGACAAGGATCGCTTTTGTCTTCGGTGTGATCTTCTCTTCTATCTTTGAAGTGTCAATATTGAAATACTCATCCGGTTCTACAAATACCGGTGTAGCCCCGTTGATCGTAATTCCCATCACGCTGGCAATATAAGTGTTGCCCTGAACGATGACCTCATCTCCTGAACCTATGCCAAGTACGCGGAAAGCTATCCACAAAGCGTCCAGTCCGCTTGCAAGTCCGGCACAGTATTTTGCACCTGTATAAGATGCGAATTCCTGTTCAAAACTGCTGACTTCATGACCTAAGACATACCAGCCTGAGCGTAGAACCTCAATTGCTTTCTCTTCATATTCACTCTGGTATTTGTAAAACCCCCTGTCCAGGCGGTTAGGCATTATCCTGTCCATATCATCAGTCCTTATCTGGTCTCATCAAACTCGTCTTTCAGCATGCCATACCACTTCCAGCCGACATACTGACCATCTATCAGAAAATGATTCCTGAACTCACCTTCAGGCCTGAATCCGCATCTTTCATAGAGCTTGATTGCAGATGCATTATTCGAAAAGACATTTAAATATACCCTATGCAGACCGATTTCATTAAAGGCCTTTTTAAGCATCAGAATGGTTGCCTCGTGTCCGATACCCTTGCCGTGAGCTTTTTTTCTGGTTACGATAGCAAACTCCGCATTTCCGTTTTCCAGGTCAATGTTCTTTAAACTGACCGTGCCAAGATACTGGTCGTCAGCCTGATCTGCTATGGCATAGTGAAGATCGGTTCCGGTTGAGACAGCATCAACGGATGAGGCTTTCTCAATAAACTTCAAGACATCATCAATAGTAGAATCAGCCATTCTCCGCTTAAATGATCTTTGGATATCAGCATCCTGCATCCACTCGAGCATGAAAGGTGCGTCTTTTTCTTTCAATTCTCTCAGGACGATCATTTCCGCTCCTCTTCCCTGTTTCCCCTGTCCTCAATAATATATGGCGGACGGTTTCTGGAAGCGTCAAATGATCTCCAAAGGTATTCGCCCAGGATGCCCATGGAAAGCATTATCACACCAAAACTGAGAATATTGAAAATAATAAGAGTCGTATAGCCGCTGACAGGAATATTACCGGTCAGTTTTGCAACCAGCACAACTATCGACCATATAATGCCGATCAAAAATGAGATAACGCCAACTATTTCCAGGACTCTTATCGGCAACGTCGAAAAGCTGAACAGAGTATCGGAAACCAGACGTATCTTTTTCTTCAGTGTCCATCTGCTTTTACCGATTTCACGTGCTTTTCTCTTGTAATAAACGATGCCTGTCCTAAATCCGCTCCAGAGGATCTGGCCTGTTATCGCACTGTTCTTTTCATCAAACTTTTCGAGAACATCTATGACTTTTCTGTCCAGCAGATAGATATCAAAACCGTTCTTCGGCATATTGGGAAGCGAAGTCTTTCTGACTAACCAGTAATACATATTAGCAAATCCGACTTGCGCCCTGCCTTCATCCCTGTCTTCCCTGCAGGCGAGGACAACATTGTTTCCGGACTTCCAGCTTTCAACCATCTCAAGCAGCAGTTCGGTAGGTTCCTGAAGATCTGCAGCTTTAATAACGGCACAATCTCCGGTGGCATTAGACAGTCCGCAAAGGCAGGCTGCATGGGAACCAAAATTCCTGGATAATGAAATAGGATGGATATTTGGGTCTTCAGAAGCGAGTTCACAGATAACCTGATAGCTGTTGTCTTTGGATCCGTCATTTACCATTATGATCTCGTAATCATAATCTATCTTGTCGATGAACTTCTCTTTGATATCAGCATACAAAGGACGGAGATTTTCTTCGTTATAGTAGACCGGAATTATTATCGAAACCTTCATGTCTCTTCTCCGGATTCACTGACGATCTTTAAGTATTCATCATAATTCCTGATATATTCTTCAGGATCATAGTGTGTGCTTGCAAGGCACAGTAAAACGGAATCTTCGCTGAAATCATACATTTCCTTCCATACCATCCTGGGAAGATAGATTCCGGTATGCGGACGGTTCAGAGAATAGACCGTCTCATTCCCTTTGCCATCCTTAACTTTAACCTTGCTGGTACCGGCAACATTTATAAGTACAAATTCGCTGACCTTATTGGCATGCTGTCCTCTTACAACATCCTTATCAGAACCGTAAATATAGAAGATCCTCTTTATCTCAAAAGGAATGTCTTTCATGCCCTCAACAATAACAAGATGACCGCGTTCGTCACCTTTTTGCGAAAATTCAAGCATCTGTGTAAGATTCAGTACATTCATCGTAAATACATTTATTCCAAAATAGGGCAAAAGAGCATCATTAATGATATTACCAAGCCCGTTTTTACTATGATTAATTATAATTACATAAACGCAAAAATCAAAACTTAATTACATTTATTCCCGTGCCGCTCGCAGGCAGCAGTTTATCTTCTCCCCACCGCATTATCGGCGATAAGCTCGATCGACTTTACTGACTGCGGCCATTCCGGATGTGCGATCGGGAAAACATGGTGCATCTTAAGATCGCCGTCATTATTGGCTTCGTAGTAAACCGCGCCTGGAACACTGTCTTTGAATTCACGGTCCTGCGGAAGAAGGAAGTCATCCTCACCGGTAATTACGGAAACTCTAAGGTCACTGTCCTTTTTTGCAATAAGGTTAAGGTCGTATGCATAGTCCGGGAGACGCTGACGATCATCTTTTGAACCGCTCAACTTCTCAAAATAGATTCCCGGGAAAGCCTTGGTCGTATTTCTGATGCCGGGACAGATCAGACCTGCTGATTCAACTGTTCCTTTGGGGCTCACGGAAACAAGCATTCCCTGAGCAACATTGCTGTCCCTTGCTGCCACGGCCACCATATAGGCCAGGTAGCCGCCTGCGGAGTCTCCGACAGTGTGGAACGTCTCAAAGCCGTATTTTGTATAGACGAAATTCATTGCCTCGAAGATCTCGGTGATTATCTGCGGGAGGTCTGATTCAGGCATGAGAGTGTAGTCAACATTTACGACAGGAATGCCTGCTTTTATGGCAAGATGCATTCCGAAGTTCTGGTCAAGTTTCTTGAATCCGTATACAAATGCTCCGCCGTGGATCAGGATGAAGCATTCTTTTGCGCCGGTACATCCGGAAGGGGTATAAACATCAAGTGTGAGAGGCTTGCTGCCGTCTTTATATACCACGTCCATTTCCGTCCCGCATTCTGAGGGGAAGACTTCATTCTCGAGTCTTGGCGTGTCAAAGGCAATACAGTTCTTGATAAACAACTGGCTTTCCTTCTCTGCTTTAAAACGAAGTAAAGAATCGAACATGGGCATGCCCCCCTCCTGATGTCACTTCTTAGATGAAATGGGCTTTATCCTGGGTGTTACCAATCCTAATATGAGCCAGAAATAAGGTGCTACGTTCATAACGCTGCTGCTGACAAGCGCCTGTGAGATATAAGCTACAAAGACACCGAAGAAGATCCAGAGGAAGCTGCGCTTAATGTCGTTCTTCTCGTTGACGATACCCTTAACGGTGCTGACAGTAGCATAAAGGAGAAGTGCTACATAGTTGACCAGTGCAAAGACACCCTGTGTTGCGAGTGTGTGGATATATTCGCAGTGGCCCTTTGCCTGAACATACATGCCTTTCTGCCAGCCGGGCTGCTCCCTGAATGCAGCGGTGAGGTTATCAAGACCGATGCCCGTAGCCCAATGGCGCGGAACGCTTGAGAGTGCGGCTCTCCAGATATCGTCTCTGCCGTTACCGATGTTTACGTTGCCTGTCTCGGTAATCTCAGCAACGTCTTCAGATGTCTGCTCGAGCTTATCCGTGATGGAAGACTCAAGGATGATGTTGAGGATTATTACCACAATGAATCCGATGATGAGTGTTAAGAAGTCGATAATGATCTGTCTTAATGAATCATTATCGATCGCACCCTTGCGCATGATGACAAATGAGATGATGTACATCAGGATCATCGCTCCCAGGCCAAGCCATGCAAGACGTGCCATGCTTGCGATCATTGTGTAGAACATGAGAATTGCGAGCGCGAATATAGCCCACTTTAAAGCCTTCTTCTTGAAGATCTTGGAGCTCATGATGAAAAGGCCCGATGTGGCTGCAGTGAGAACGCATGAGAGTGTTCCGTAGAAGTTTGTATTCTGAAGAAGTCCGTATGTGGCGGTATAGCCCGGACGGTCAGCTTCGAACAGGCAGTAAGAGATCTCGATCCCTCTTGTCTGGAGGAATGCTACGATGCCCTGGATAATTGCAACGATCACATAGGTTGCAAGGACATTTCTTCTGAGCTTGGTATCTTCGATCATCGAACCCGCATAGAAAAGTCCGTAGTAGCAAAGGAAGTGTGTAGGATGCTCCATGTAGTACTTCTGGCCTTCGGAAAATACGCCGAAGTTCTGTGAGCAGAACATGGAGATGAGCATGAATGCCATGAGCGTGAAATAGAAAACATCAGCAACGTAGAATCTGAACTTTCCGGCTGCCGCTCTTCCGATGAAGGACAGGATGACGAACAAAGTTAAGATGATGCCGAAAATACCTACGACATAAGGCTGGTGAAAAGAAGGATACCATGTCCTGAATGCCTTGAGCTTTGTGCTCTTCAATATCTCAGTAAAGAGCTCTACTACAGGCAGTGCCGCAAGCAGAGCCATCGATATGTAGCATAAAACCTTGTCGGATGCGATCTTCGCGATCAACGGTGTTTGTGCCTTAACTTCCCCGGTCATTTCGATACCTCATAATATAAAATCATTTAATTATTTTGCTTATTATAAAGAACTTGGTTTTCTTTTGAAAGTGTGGGGACATTAGCCCTGCCACTTGTTATATAATTGTCACGAAAAGAATTTACGGAGGTTTTCTTATGTCATCCGACTTACCCCGCGAACAGTTATCAGCACTTGTCGCATCATTCATGAGCTACTCCGCAGGACACCTTCCTGACGATGTTAAGCTCCGTTTATCACAGATGAAAGAGATCGAGAATGAGGGCTTTGCTCCCGACATCTACAATGTCATGGAAAAGAACATGCAGCTTGCAGATTCTTTGAAGAGACCTTCGTGTCAGGACACGGGCATCCCGCAGTTCTTTGCACGCGTAGGTTCCAAGTGGCCTTACATGGACATCATTGAAGATGCACTTATCGATGCTGTTAAGGATGCAACAAAGAATGCACCTTTGAGACCTAATGCGGTCGAGGTTTTCGATGAGAAGAATACCGGTAACAACATCGGTACCCACAGCCCCTGGATCGACTGGGAGATCGTCAAGGACAGCGATGAACTGGAACTCTATTTCTACATGGCAGGCGGCGGATGCTCACTGCCCGGCTTCTCCAAAGTCCTTATGCCTCTTGAAGGATACGAAGGCATCGCAAAGGCTGTTTTCGAGCAGATGACCACATACGGCGTAAATGCATGCCCTCCGTGCCTTGTCGGCATCGGTATCGCAGGCTCCTCCGAAGTTGCCGCAAAGCTTTCAAAGAAAGCGCTCTTAAGACAGGTCGGTTCACATAACCCGAACCCCAAGGCAGCCGAGATGGAAAAGCTTCTGGAAGACGGCCTTAATTCGATCGGCTTAGGACCCGGCGGATTCGGCGGCAAGCTTTCCGTAATGGGAGTAAACATCGAGCAGGCATCAAGACACCCCGCTACTCTCGCAATTGGTATGTCCACCGCATGCTGGGCACACAGAAGGGCAGGAATTAAGATCAAGCCTGACTTCACCTACGATTTCTTCACACACAAGGGGGCAGTCTTATGAGTACTTTTGAATTCAAAACACCCGTATCAGACGAAGATATAAAGAAAGTTCACATCGGTGACGTCATCTATCTTACAGGTGACATCGTAACGGGAAGAGACGACGTTCATCACAGAGTCGTTATCTCCGGCAAGGAACCTCCGGTAGATCTCAAGGGCAAGGCAATATTCCACGCAGGCCCTATCATGAAGAAGATCAATGCCGAAGGCGAACCTGACAAGTACAAGGTAATCAGCGTCGGACCAACTACATCAATGCGTATGGAAAAGGCTCAGGCTGAATTCCTTGAGAAGACCGGCGTTAAGATCATCATCGGAAAGGGCGGCATGGGTCCCAAGACTACACAGGGCTGTATCGACAACTGTGCGATCCACACCATCTTCCCCGGCGGATGCGCCGTAGTCGCAGCTGAGGAAGTCGTAGACGTGGAAGGCGTTGAGTGGCTCGATCTCGGAATGCCCGAAGCAATGTGGAAGCTTAAAGCAGATAAGTTCGGACCTTTGATCGTATCCATCGATTCTTACGGCAACAACCTTATCGAGAACAACAAAACCGACTTCAACGCAAAAAGAGAACAGGCACTGGAGAACCTCAAGGGCAAGCTCTCATACATGGAATGATGAAGAAAGACTTATCTTCTTTTGCACCTTTTCCCGACTTAAAAACGCTCTTAAAAGAGGGCGTTAAGCTGCTCATATTCGATCTTGACGGAACTCTCCTCGATTCGATGACCGTATGGCACGATGTCGATAAGGAATTCTTGGGGCGCTACGGATATGAGGTAACTCCGGAATATACCGAAGTCGTAAAGCGTGCATCGATCGAAGATGCCGCAAGATATACTCAGACAAAGTACAGGATCCCGCTCACATGGCAGGAGATCGTCGACACATGGGAGTCAATGGTATACGACTTTTACAAGTCTGAAGTGTGCCTCAAAAAAGGTGCGGGAGAATATCTTGAAGAAGCAAAAAGACTCGGCTTTTCTTTGTGCGTAACGACGGCTCTGTCACGCAGAAATGCCGAGGCTTCACTGGTTCACACCGGCATAAGAAACAAGTTTGATTTTGTTATTACGTTAGAAGATCTCGGCAACAAGACAGATAAGGGTTCACCCGATATCTTCCTTCGCGCAACCGATTATATTTCTGCTCCGGGAATCGTCGTAACGCCCGACAAGGCTGTTGTTTTCGACGACGTTCCGCAGGCCATGAAAGGTGCTAAAGCAGGCGGTTTTAAGACATGTGCGGTATATGACAACATCGGCTGCGGAGGTCCCGATGGTTGGGAGAGCTTCGCAGCCGGTTGTGATTATTCTGTATATGAATTCTGAACTTGTTTCTTATTCCAATTTATATTTAACCCTTTATTCCTATAATCCTTAATCTACGGCCTTGAACTCAGATTCCATTTACAGATTTATTATCTATGCTGTTTTAGGATTAGTCTTTTGCTGATTCTTTTTTCTCTTCCTTCTTGTCCTCCTTTGTCTCGTTTTTATCTTCGGATTTCTTTTCTTCGGATTTCTTTTCTGCGATTTTTTCAGCTTCTTTAGCTGCGAGTGCCTTTGCTCTTCTTGCTCTTCTCTTCTTGCGTGCCGTAAAGACGATGATGAGAACTACAGCAGCGATTACTATCATTACTACGATGCCGGGGATGCATGCGATGAGTCCAAGAAGTGCATTCTGGAAGAACTCAACTGTGTTTTCCCATGTCTGCTTGAACTGGTTGGAAACCTTCTCGCCGTATGTTACTACGTGGGGCTCTTCTATTTCCTTTTCCTCAAGAACTTCATTGAGTGTGAGTGTAAGTGTCGCATACTGGACCTGGTTCTCAAGAACTCTTACTCTGGATTCTGCACTCTCGATCTGGTATCTGACGTCTGTAAGTCTGTTCTGAAGAACGATGATAGTATCGAGATCTTCTGCCTGGGCAAGGAGATTGAGAAGCTGGTCGTACTCGACTCTTAAGGATTCGATCCTTGCCTTTGTATCAACGTATTCAAGTGTTACGTCTGTTGTGTTTTCGTTGGAAGATGTTACCGTGCAGCTTGAGCCGACTGCTTCAATGAGTGAGTCGAGCTTGTCTGCGGGAACTCGTACGGTATACGAACCTGAACGGAGATCTCTGTTGTTGCCTGTGCCATGCATTGAAGAATATTCAATGTATCCGCCGCACTCTCTTACGCGGCTCTCCAGATCAGCTGCAACCTGGTTATAATTCGTTGTCTCCGCTGTAATCATGACCGTTCTTATGAGAAGTCTTCCCTGTGACGGATCAACGTTAACTCCCGGATCGTCCGGCGAAGCGGTAACCGGGCTGTTTGACATGCCTGCTGTGAAAGCTGCTTCATCTGCAAATTCCGCTTCTGCTGTAAAATCCATGTCGCTTGTAAGGGACTTGGTATCAGTACCGTAGTAAACATCTCCGGAAAGCATCTGAACTTCACCGTTGTGAGTCCTGATATCCGAACTTGCGGCTTTTGCACCGTTAAGGAAAGCGCCGAATAACGAGAATGCCGCGATATTAAGAACTACCGCTCCGGCTACGATTCCAATGATTGCACCTTTTTTCATAAGTATTTCCTCCATATTTGACGGGCCATGCCGTCTTCCGTGTTGTTACCATAAATACAGATGCGCTCCGGAAAATGTTGCAGGCATTTTCAATTTGCTAAATCACCACGAGAATATATACTTATCCCTATGAACATCTCGAAAACAAAATCTGATCTCTGGGAATACCTTGCGGATGAACGCCGCCCCATTGCCCTCTACGGCACAGGCGACGGAGCAGACAAGATAATTTCCGTTCTTGAACGCAGGGGATTAAAAGACCTCATTGCCGCCGTTTTTGCGAGCGATGGTTTTGTCAGGGACAGAATGTTCCATGAATATAAAGTCATATCTTATTCCGACTGCTGCGAAAAGCTTGCAGGTCAGGATTTCATCGTTCTCGTTTGCTTCGGCTCATCACGTCCCGAAGTACTCGGACTGGTCTCAAAGATAGCATCTGAAAGAGAGCTTTATGTGCCTGATGTTCCCGTGTACGGCGACATTTTATTCAACCGGGAATTCTATGAAGGCAATAAAGATTCAATTGAAGACGTTTACTCAAAACTTGCAGATGATAATTCCAAAAAGTGCTACGAAGATTACATCAATTACAAGCTCACAGGAGACATTTCTTACCTTGAAGATTCCGAGTCTGATCCTGATGAGGAATTCAGGCTTTTAGATCAGATAAAACCCGGGTGCTTTATTGATCTCGGTGCTTACTATGGTGATACATTAGTTCGATATCTCAATAAATACCCGTGTCTCAAAAAAGCTGTTGCGTTAGAACCTGAGCGCCATTCATTTGCAAAGCTCAAAGCATGTGCAGAAGACCTGGAAGCAGAAGAATTCGACGTTACCTGCATCAATGCCCTTATCGGAGACAAGACAGGAAAAGAACTCGTATCCACCGCAAGAGGAAGAGGCACGAGGGCTTTGCCAAACAGCAATGTTGAATTAAAGAACACGCGTGAGATAGACGTAATAACAGTTGATTCACTTGCTCTTGATAACGTGAGCTTCATTAAATTCGATGTTGAGGGTTCTGAACTGTCTGCCCTCGAAGGCGCAAAGGATACGATAAACAGATGCCGTCCGGTGATGAAGATCGCATGCTATCACAGAAGCGAAGATGTATTTACTCTCGTTCAAAAAGTCCTTGAAATAAGAAATGACTATAAGATATACATGATCCACACCAGGTGCATTCCCGGATGGGACACCGACTTCTATTTTGTCTGATAAGGAAACACAATGAAGATACTGATCGTAAGTGATTCGCACGGAACTACAGGTCCCTTAAGAACGGCCATTATGAAAGAAACACCCGACATGCTCATCCATCTGGGTGACTCCGAATATCCCCAGGCAGAGATCGCAAAATGGGCAGGTGCTCCCAAGACAGCCTGCATATTCGTCAAGGGCAATTGCGACACATATACATTCGATCCTTCACTCGAAAGAAACGAAGCCGTATTCACACTCAACGGCCACAGGATATACTGCGCGCACGGACACCGCCAGCGCGTTAATTACGGCCTTCTGACACTGTCTCTCACGGCACAGGAACAGGGCTGTGACATCTGCATGTTCGGCCACACCCACGTGCCCTACGACAGCTTCGGAGATGCCATATCAGACTTCAACAGATACTATGAATCAGGCTTCGGCACAGCCGCAGGGCCGCGCCTGCTTAACCCCGGTTCCATAGCTATACCGAGAGGCGGCTCAAAGCGCGGTTACATGGTCTTGGAGATGGAAGACGACGGCAGATATGAAGTTTACTACCGCACTGTTGAGTTCTAAAACACTTCCTATCCCCTACAATTCCACATAGAAAAAACTCTAATTTCTTGCAGGTTTCTTGTCGGCTTTTCAGAGGTTTTCGTCCCCAAAACCGGCAAACTTCAATGCTATCGAACATTCCTTACGGGTGGTTGTATTGAAAGCTTGTAGGAAACCTTGTCGGTTCTTTGTCGGTCGTTGTCGGATGCGGCCAAAATTTCACGCACCCGACAAGACATAACAAATATTCCGTTCAAATTAGGAGAGAAATCTCTGAAAACCTGCACAACCCTGCTTCATATCTTACAAAGCTTACAAAAATTCAGAGAAAAACCTTTGAAAAACCCTGAAAAAACCGACAAGAAATTAGGCTTTGAGGAAGATTATTTATCCATATTTGCAATGACGTGAAGAATAATGTGGAATATTCTCGTAATGCCGCCTGAACAGTCACCCTTTTCGACGGCATTGCTTATAAGCATCGGGTTATCCGTACCGATTACGTCGACGTCACAGCTGATGAGATACTGTACCGTATCGTCGTTATCAACAGTCCAGCAGAATACCTTTTTGCCCTGCGCATGCATGTCGCGTACAAGCTCAGGCGTGATGTAAGACTCTTCGATAGAGATGTTATCTGAACATTCAAGGTTCTCAAGATTGCCAAGACCTACCACGACACAATATGCTTTTGTGATCGTCGGATCGAGTTCGTTTACACGCTGCAGACGGCTCAGATCCTGGGCAATTACCATGACGTTATCGTGCATGCCGGTATCGTTTATAACCTGAAGTACATTCTCTTCAAAGTTCACATCGTCCGCATGACCCTTAAGCTCGACCTGTACATGCATGCCGTTTTCTTTTGCAAAGAGAAGAACTTCGGCAAGTGTCGGAACAACAACGTGCTCGTAGTTGCCCGGCATCCATGAACCGAATTCGCATGCAGTAAGTTCTTCGTATGTGTGATCGTGGATGGAAAGATTTATTCCCGTAACTCTCTTGATCGTTGAATCGTGGTTGCAGATGATGACGCCGTCCGATGTCTGGTGAACGTCAAGCTCGATCCACTCCAGGTTCTCGCTTGCTGCCATTTCAAATGCAGGCATCGTATTCTCGGGTGCGTTTACATTGTCGCCGCGGTGAGCGCAGACCAGAGGCTGGTCAACGGGTTCAAAGAGGAACGCATATCTGTTTATCCAGTAAACGCTTGTTACAGATGAGAAAACCGCAAGGACGATAAAGAAAGCGATGACGCCTTTCCAGGATGTCTTTTTCGCTTTGAACGTATCCTTGGACAAAGTCAGGAGCATGTCCTTCTCATCAACGTAACGGTAGAACAAAACAGCCAGAGCGGCATTGTTTACCGCAGGCGAGATAAAGCTCTTGAGGATCTGGCGCAAGAGATAAGTGGACGTTCCGACATTTTCGGCCTTGAAGATAATGTTCTTGCTGTTGCCGAGGATCATGCTTGCGGCTTCGTTCCAGTTGATGACGATGATGGAAGAAATGGAATTTATCGCAAAGTTCAAAATGATCGTGAGGAGGATAAGTGAGAGAAGCGTCTCTATGAAATGTCCTCTTTCAAGATGTCTTGATCTCGTGCAGCTCTTTATGAAGGAGTCCTTCTGCATTACAAAGCTGTTGATCGAGAACAGATATACCGTAAGGATCAGGATCAATGCGATGTAACCTACCCAGTAAACTACGTTAAGTCCCTTGGTGTAATCGATAGTCTGGTTAACAAATCCGGGAAGGATAAGCTTGAATGTTGAAGTAGCCAGAGGGAAAACCCTTGTCAGCGGGAACAATACGAGAATGAAAAAGATCAGGAACCAGTTCTTCGGATGAAGCGCCTTTCTGCAGGCACGGAGTCCTGCGGCAAACATGCTCATGAGGTTGGTCGTTCTTCCCGCCTGTCCCATCGAGAAAGCATGCAGGAGCCCTGCGATCTCGAACAATGAGAAAAGCGTTATTATGACCGCGAAAATGATCATCAAAATGATCGATACGGGATTAAAAAGTACGTGAGTAAGATTGGCAGGAACGATATATTCGACTCCTGTAACCTTCATCATGAGGGTAATGAGAAGATCCTTCAGAACGGATGTTGCCATTATGGTAAATACCGAGCAGAGCAGAATGAAGAGCATAACCACTCTGAAGCTCTGCTTGAAAAGGATCCAAATACCTCTTAAAAACTGGAAAAAGCGCTTGAAGAACCTCGCTGTCCGGGCCTTACACTTTTTGCATATATCTTTGAAAGATAAAGTTTCCGGCATTCCCCTCGCCTACCCTCAAGCGTTGTATTTCCTGACGTACTCCTGGTACTTCTTCTCGTCCTTATCCTTACGCTGCTTGAAGTCGTGCATGTAAGTATCGGGGTTTGTTGAACCCGCGCGCTTGAATCTGTAAGCGATGGCAGCTATGTTGAGACTGTGCTCGGCGATCCTGACGCAGCTGTAAAGGATATCGTTAAATACGAAGCCCTGTTCAGTGGTGCAGATACCTTCTGCAAGTCTTTCAACGTGATTTGCCTTGAACTTATCACACATCTCACTGATGACGATCCTCAAAGGTCCGATGTTGTCGGCATTGGCTGCGTCGTTGGACAAGTAGCAGTTCAAAGCCATCGTATAGATCTCGCGCACTGCAGGAATGACTTTGTTGAGCTCTTCGCGTGCGGCATCAGAGAATTCAAGATGCTTGGTCTCAACTTCTTCAGCCGAATCTGACAGATAATTTGCGTGATCGGCGATACGCTCGACTTCTCCGATAGCCTGAAGGATTCTGGAAGACCTGTTCTTGTCTTCAACGCTCAAGTGCTGCGTTGTCGTGAGCTTCATGAGGTAAGAACCCAGAAGGTCCTCGTAACCGTCAACGCGCTCTTCGTTCTTCTTGATGAAGTCGAAATCAGCTGTGTTATATCCGTTTGAGAGCATGTCCATGGACTTATCGAGTCCGTCCTTAGCCTTTGTGACCATCTTGACCATCATGTTGCGGCACTCACCTACAGCGATGGAAGGCGTAAGCATGAGACGTTCGTCGAGCTTGAATTCCTGTTCTTCTGCTGTCTCCTTGACGAAAACATGTGCAAGCTTGACCAGAAGCTTGGAGAACGGGAACAGGAGAATAGTTGTAGCAATATTAAATATAGAGTGGATCGCAGCAACACCGACGATACCGACCTTGTTGTCCAAAAAGCTGAAATTGAAAATGGCATCTACCGCATAGAAGACGATAAGCCAGATAACTGTTCCGATGACTTTAATTGCAACGTGGATGACCGTAACTCTCTTTGCGTCTCTGTTAACACCGATGGATGAGAGGATAGCGGTCATGCATGTACCGATGTTGGCACCCATTACGAGCGGGATAGCCATACCGTATGTGAGCTGGCCTGTCATGGAGATACTCTGAAGGATACCGATCGCAGCAGCAGAGCTCTGGATGATGCCCGTAACAACCGCACCGGATACAACGCCTAAGAGAGGATTCTTGAAGGCGGTCATGAAGGATACGAAGCTGTCCATCTCCTTGAGAGGCTCCATTGAGGCTGACATCATGGTCATACCCTGCATGAGGATCGCAAATCCGATGAGCATTGTGCCGATATCCTTACGGCGCTGCTTTTTGCAGATCATGATAAGCGCTATACCGATCAACGCGAAAATCAGGGAGAAGACAGAAGGCTTAAGGAGCTTTAAGAATACATTGTCTCCGCTGTCGATACCTGCAAGGGACAAGATCCACGCCGTGAGTGTCGTTCCGATGTCGGATCCGAATATAACGCCGACTGTCTGGGGAAGATCCATAATGCCGGAGTTAACGAAACCTACCAGCATGACCGTCATTGCCGATGAGGACTGGATGGCGATCGTGATGATCGCGCCTACGGCAAGACCCTTGAATTTATTGTCAGTAGCTTTATTGAGGAGTTTTTCGAGCTTACCGCCGGCAGTCTTCTTCAATGACTCAGACAAAAGCTGCATTCCGTAAAGAAAGAATGCGAGGCCGCCGAAAAGCGTTACAAACGAGAAAATATCCATATCTATCTCCGGTCCTTTTTTAATTCAAAATAATTGTTCCGCCCTGTATTTTAATATCAAAAAAGGAATATGTAAAACACCGAAATGTTACATATTCCTTTACATAGACGGGCGTCTATATGTTGTTGTTGACAGTCATCAGACCTTATTTTCTGCCGAGGAATACCGGAAGAAGCAGTGTAACCAGAAGGCCGATGGCAAAGTTTATTGCAGCTCCGATAGCGACCGCAAGGACCAGTTTGCCGAACATGATGCCCAGGATTACTGCAACTGCCGAAGGAGCAAGTCCGAAGTAGAAGAAGATCATCTGGATTATCGTGCCGATGAGCTTTGCAACTTCATCAGGAAGAGACAGTGAGATGAATGTTCCCAAAGTCGTAGCAAAGAAGCTTATTGAGAGGATGAACAGGAACCAGACGATAACCGACAAAGGATTTGCCCCGACCAGCACCGCACATACGATAAACGGTACCAGAAGGTCGATTGCCGTTACTGTGAGGCTTCCGAGAAGCGAATAGAAGATCTTTGCAAATCCCTTTTCAGGAATAAGGACGAAGAATCCTCTTGATGTGTCTTCGCGGATCGGGTCACCCAATGTTCTGTAAAAAGCCATGAGTCCCAGTGCTGCTGCAGGCATGAAGAACGGATCATCAAACGGTGCAGTTCTTGCAAACCATGCGACTACGCCTGAGATGAGCGTATATACGATCATGGTCGTGGAGAAGATCTTAAGCTTTGCGAATCTGAATCTGTTAAATACAGCCTTATAGAAGAAAACGCTTGCGCCGTTGCCGTAGTGGAAACCTTCCCTGTCGAGAGTTTCCTTGCGGTCCTTCTCCCTTGTGGCAACAGAACCCCTGGCTGCCCTCCTGGCTCCCTCAAGCTGCTCTGCCTTGTGCTCAGCCGCAAACATAGCGTCTTCGTAGAAGTCTGCCTTCATCTTCCAGATGAGGAGTACGAGCACTGCGCATGATGCGATAAAGATACCGAGGAAGATCAGGGACAAAGAAGTGTCGCCTGCAACCGCATAGTAAGAGATCGCCCTGAGCCATCCCCAGAAAGGTACCCAGTGTGTTTTCGGGCTTGCAAAATATGCGAAAAGTCCGTCAACGATATCCATCTTGTTTACAGTAACGAATGCTGCAAAGCCTACACCGACCGCACCGTAAACGACTGCGATGAAGCGGTTGAGATTTGCCACGCCGTTCTTCATTTTCGATGTGATCGTATAGAAAATGACCTGGACCAGCGTGCTGAACATGAGCGAAAGCACATAAACGATGATTATCGAGAATGAGCCCCACAGACTGAGTCCTGCATTGATCGTAAGATTAGGGATCTGGAACAAAGCAAAAACAGATATCAGGAGCGATGATCCGAGCGTGCAAAGAAGCCTGAACATCAGTACTGACTGCGGCCTCATCGGCGATGAGAAAAGCATCGGCACGTCTGCCGGAAGGAATATCTTATTTGAATTCTTCGCATTAATGATATTGACCGCAAGAATGAGCAGGAAGATAGCGGAGATCGCAAAATCGACGATATTTTCCTTTGCAAGATCATGCTCGGCCATAAGCCCCTTTAAGAAACCGTCACGGGCTTCAGCCGCGGATATCTCTTCACCCGGATTGCCGTCTTCATCTGTCTCAAGTACTGTGACCGTGCTATCAGCTTTATCTGTGCTTTTGTCGAGCATGGCACCGAATAATCCGATCATGCCGCCGAAAACGATCATGATAACGAAGATGACGGCCCAGGTCTTCATCATCTTCCTAAGCGTGTTAAGAAGTGAGTGGGAAGCGTAATAAAGGAACAGTCTCATTTATGCCTCTCCTTCACCTTCACCGCTTACGGATGACTTATCAATACCTTCTGTTACTTCGAAGAACAGATCTTCAAGTGTCTTGCCGCCCGCGTCAACTTCAGCTCTTGTGACGTTAGCCTTGATCTGGCCGTTCTGCATGATGATGGTTCTGTCCCAGAGCATGTCGACACTGTCGATGATGTGCGTACTGATGAATAAAGTCTTACCTGCCTTGCGGAGCTCTTCGATGTAATTCTTGAGTTCCTTGATGGCATGAGGATCAAGACCTACGAGAGGCTCGTCAAGAAGAATGAGATCAGGATCGGGCAAAAGACCAAGACAGATATTCAGTTTCTGCTGCATACCTTTGGAAAGCTCGTCACCGAACTTCTTGCGCTTGTCATCAAGCTCGAATCTCTCAAGCAGCATGTTGATACGGTCTTTGTAATCCGTAAGCTTATATGCCCTTGCGATGAATTCCATGTGCTCGATGACAGTAAGAGTCGGATAAAGAGAAGGCATTTCAGGGATGTAACCCAATACCTTTCTTGCCTCAACGGACTTGTTGTTCATTCCGTTTATCGTGATGCTTCCGTCGTATTTTAGAAAGCCGATGATGGACTTGATGATCGTACTCTTGCCTGCGCCGTTTGGTCCTAGAAGGACTGTAAGTGAGCCGGGTTCAAGCGTGAATGATACATCATTGCATGCAACATTTTTGCCGTAACGCTTGGTTACGTTCTTAACCTCTAACATATCCAATTACCCCCAAGTTATAAACACTGCAGATAGTTTGCCACCGGGAAATTCCATTTTCAATAGGCTTAGAACCGATTTAAGGTACCGTTAAGGATAGTTGTCAAAAATCTGATATCTTTTTATAAATTCAGATATTTAAAAAATTATATGCTATTATCTGAATTACTAGTGACTTACTGTGATTACCGGGGTGAATTCTTATGACAAAATGGATTATCGTTGTTGACGACGACACTGCCAATCTTAAGATGGCAGGTCATATTCTGAGCAAAAACAATATGCGTGTTACTGCCTTGAAATCCGGCAGTGCTTTCCTTGAATACGTTAATGAGAACGGCATGCCGGATCTTGTTCTTCTGGACATCAAGATGCCTGTCATGGACGGCTTTGAGACGCTCGGTAAATTAAGACAGCTCGAGCAGCTGAAAGGCCTCATGAAGACACCCGTTATCTTCCTTACCGCAGATGAGGATGTCGATACTGAGACCAGAGGTTTTGAGGTCGGAGTAGCCGACTTTATCAGAAAGCCTTTTAACCCTGACGTACTCCTCAGAAGAATCGGCAACATCATGTCGAATTCACAGGAGATGCAGAGCCTTAAGAGCGAAGCAACAATAGATAAACTTACGGGTCTTCTCAACAGGGCTGCAGCCGGCGAGGAACTCTCCAAGATGTGTTCCGAAAATGCCGGATGCCTCATGATGATCGACCTTGATTCATTCAAACTCGTAAACGACATCTATGGTCATGAGATGGGTGATAAAGTCCTCATCGCATGTGCTGATACATTCCGTGAGAATGTTCCTTCCGGAAGTAAGATCGGACGAATCGGCGGTGACGAATTTACAGCATTTGCAACAGGTGTTACGACCGAAGAAGCCGTTGCAGACATAACCTCCAGATTCAACAGAGAGATCGTCAGAAAAGCAAAGGAACTGATGGGCGATGACATGACCATCCCGCTTGGCGTATCTGTCGGCGGTATCTTCGTTCCCAGATACGGCAACGACTACACTGCCCTTTTAAAGCTCGCTGATAAAGCTCTTTATAATGTTAAGAAAAACGGTAAGCACAGTTACGATATTTACGACGACAACATTGATGACGGCAAGTCAACCATACTCGACATCAAGGCCATATCCGAGATACTGGGTGAGCGTTCGATCCAGGACGTCGCTCTCCAGCTTGATAAGGAGGCCTTCTCGCCCGTATACCGTTATGTAATCAGATACATAATCAGACACCACATAAACGCATGCAAGATCCTCTTCACGCTTGCTCCCGAAAACGGCAGGCTCGACAACGATTTCTACGACAACGTTGATGAATTCGGCACCCACATCAGAGGGTCTCTGCGTAAGTCCGATATATTCATGAGGAATAGCAAGAACCAGTATTTCGTATTCCTCACTGACATCAGGGCTGACTCCGTCGACAAGGTAATACTCCATCTCCTTGACGGCTGGAAAAACAAAAAGATCGCAAATCTCATCATCACACACGAGACAGAGTTCATCGGCAAGAACACAGATTACGTAGTTACCAACAAGGTCAAGAAAGTAGTCATTGTCGATGATGATGTGATCAATCTCCAGGTAGCAGGCAAGATCTTAAGTTCCGGCGGAATGCATGTCATTGCACTGAAGTCGGGAGAGGCTCTTTTTGAGTATCTCGACAAAGAAACAGATATGCCGAACCTTATCCTGCTCGACGTAAAGATGCCGGGCATGGGCGGATTTGAAGCGATCAAGAAGCTTCACTCGTTAGAGAGTGCGGCAGCAAGGATCCCCGTCATCTTCCTTACCGCAGACGAGAGCGCTGGTTCTGAAAGCGAAGGCCTTGCGCTCGGTGCAATGGACTTTATCAGAAAGCCGTTCGTACCTGAAGTACTCCTCTTACGCGCGCGGAACATAATCGAACTTACAATGCTGCAGCACCAGCTTTATTACGAAGTCGAGCAGAAGACAAGAGAGAACAAGGATCTGTTCCTCCAGATCGTAAGCTCGCTTGCCGCTGCAATCGATACAAAAGACGAATTCACCAAAGGTCATTCTTCACGCGTCGCAGAGTATTCGAAAATGATAGCCAGGAGACTCGGATACACTGAAGCAAGACAGGACGAGATCTACATGATCGCCCTCCTTCACGACGTCGGAAAGATAGGTATTCCCGACGGCATCTTAAACAAGCCCGGGAAACTGACCGACGAAGAGTTCGAAATGATCAAAAGACACTCACAGATGGGTGCTTCAATACTGAAAAACATAGAAGACACTCCGAAGTTTGAAAAGGCTGCCCTCTACCATCACGAGAGATACGACGGTGCCGGTTATCCTTCAGGACTTAAGGGAGAAGACATTCCCGAAGAAGCAAGGATAATCAACGTCGCAGATTCCTATGATGCAATGTCCAGCGACAGAAGCTACAGATCACACCTCACGCAGGAAATGATAAAAGATGAACTGAAGCTTGGAATGGGTACACAGTTCGATCCGAAGTTTGCACAGATAATGCTTGATATCGTAGAAGAAGACAAAGACTTTAAATATAGAGGATAAACAGTATGAGTACGACAAACGATAACAATGATCTGTTCCAGTCCTCCCATCTGACCCTTTTAGTAAGTTACACGATCTTTGCGATAATCCTTGTCATCGAATCACTTCTCCTCGGATGGGAGAAGTGGGCCCTCCTGATCATCATCGTCGGCATAACCATGGCATGGGTCCTCCATATCAGACACAACACTCCGTCTGTTGTCCGTATCTGGGTATACGCAATCCTGATGATGGGGTGCTATTTCTTCTATGGTATCCATCAGACCAGTACGTTTGACTTAGCGCTCGTAATGGCCGGCGTCATCATGATCAACACGCTGACCGGCAAGAAATCTCTCATAACCCTCTGCGAGTTCACCTACTTTGTGACAATGGCTTATGAACTCGTAAACATGATGGCCACGGGAGAGTTTTTCGATGTTCTCATAATCACAAGATCCATCCTCCACATCTGCCTGGTCATCTTCATAGGAAGATTTGCGAAAATTATCATCGACAAGTGGATGCAGGTAATGAAAAGATCAGAGGGCGAGATCGAGCAGCTCACTGATGCAACAGAACATCTCAATGACTTCCTCGCAAACGTCTCACACGAATTGAGAACACCTGTTAATGCGATCATCGGACTTACAACCCTTTGCATCGACAAATCAAGACACCGCGAGATCCAGGGCGACCTCATCGCAGTCAGGGATGCCGGCCGTAAAGTTGCCGACCAGATCAGCGACATTCTCGACTATTCCGAGATCGACCGTAAGAAAGCAGTCTGCAACAACGAAGACTATATGCTCTCTTCTGTTCTTCACGATCTCGTCAATGACGTTAAGCAGTATAAATCCAAGAACGTAGAGCTCATCATCGACGTCGATCCGTCCATTCCTGCGGTAATGAATACCGACGTCTCAAAGCTCAAGAAGATCCTTAAGTCCCTCATCACGAACGGCCTTAAGTACACCCAGCAGGGCGGTGTGTATGTAAGGATCACGACCATCAAGCACGAATACGGGATCAACCTGTGCATCGAAGTAACCGATACCGGCAAGGGCATGACAGAATATGAACTTGAGAAGGTTTACGACAGCTTCTACCAGGCAGATTCCAGCCGCACCCGTCAGGGCGGCGGTCTCGGACTTGGCCTTGCCATCACATCAGGATTCGTAGCACTCTTAGGCGGCTTCATGACGATCGACAGCAAACCCGACGTCGGCACCACAGTCCACGTCAGTATCCCGCAGAGAGTAATCGATCCTCTGAGCTGCATGTCTGTCTCAGCACCCGACAAGCTCTGCCTCGGCGCATTCCTCCACTTCGAGAAATACGACAACCCGGCCGTAAGAGATTACTACAACTCAATGGTACTCAACATCGTTAAGGGACTGGGCATACAGATGCACCGCGTTAACAATACCGAGAACTTAAAGCTCCTGAGAGATTCCATCCATCTCACCCACCTGTTTATCGCAGAAGAGGAATATAACGATAATGTGGATCTCATCGAAGAACTCGCAAAGACAATGGTTGTCGCAGTCGTTGCAAACGAGGGCATGATCCTTCCCAAAAACACACGCGTAAAGGTCCTCGAAAAGCCTTTCTACTGCTTCCCTGTCGTATCCATCCTCAACTCCACCGTAGACAGCAAGGAAGAGCGTGTAAAGAAGCTCCGCTGCGACGGCGTAAGAGCACTCGTAGTCGACGACGAGACCATGAACCTTGTTGTTGCAAAGAGCATTTTCGGAAGATACGGCATGAAAGTCTATACGGCCACATCAGGTCAGGAATCGATAGACATGTGCCGCGAGAAGGTTTTCGACATCATATTCATGGACCACATGATGAGCGGCATGGATGGTGTTGAGGCAATGAAGAGGATCAGAACGGACGTTGCAGGACTTAACGGCTCCATCCCGGTTGTCGCGCTTACCGCAAATGCCATGAGCTCTGCAAAGCAGATGTTCCTTTCCGAAGGCTTTGACGGATTCGTAAGTAAGCCTGTCGAGGTCGAGGAACTCGAGCGTGTATTAAGACAGGTCCTCCCCAAATCAGCGATCTCTTATGTCGATGCTGACGGCAATGTCGAAGAATTTGAACCCGAAGAGGAAGAACCTGTTGCTCCTCCCGTCAGCGAAAAGGATTTCCTGGCAGAACTCAGGAAGAGCGGCATCGATACTGACGCCGGCCTCACCTACTGCGTAGGCGACAAAGAATTCTACAAGTCACTCCTTATCCAGTTCTCGACGGAAAGCGCTGACAAGATCGCTTCAATGAAGAATTACTATATGGCGCACGACTGGCACAATTACGAGATCCTCGTCCATGCCCTGAAGAGCACTTCCAAGATGATCGGTATTTCCGGTCTTTCAGAAAAAGCCAAATCACTTGAGATGGCAGCAAAGGAGAACGAAGAAGGATTCATCCTCGAAAACCACGAAGACATGATCCGCGATTACGGCCGCATCGCAGCTGACATCAAAGACCATCTCCTCTCAGATGAGGACGGTTCCGGAGATGACGATGTGTTCGAATTTGCACCTGAGAACGAAGGAGGTGATGAGGCATGAGGAACATGTTAAGGTATCTTTTCAAACCCTCCGGCAATGACCGCGAAGCAATCAAATCTGCCTATTACGAATCCGTAGGACCTACACAGGTCACGATGGTCCTCGCATTCATTGCGGGCGCGATCTTCCTTGCGCTGACATTCATTTATCCTCCCTACTTCGGCGGAACGACGGTCCTGTATCACCAGATATGCTATGTCTCGATCCTCTCCATCGCAACCGTCTGGATGATCGGCTGCAAATATGCCATGAAGGATTATTCATCAAGGTTCCACACCGTATTTGTCCTTAATCACTTCCTGGGTATATCACTTCATATTTGGGTAATCTCACTCGTAATCGTTAACTCACTCGCAAGAGGCACGTGCGATACCACTCTGTTCATGACCGTTGCGCTCGTTGTTCCTCTGTGCGTTTACTTCACTCCGATCGTTTACTTCATCATCGCCATTCTCTCGAATGCCAGCATGGCTTTTTTCCTTTACTACATGGTAAGCATGGGATCGATCGAGCCTAATGAACTTGCAAACTTCACCATCTTCTCCGTATTCCAGGTCGTAATGGGCGTCATCATGTCCTACACCAGGTACAGACTCAACGAGCAGCTCGTAACTGCCGAGAGACAGCGCCAGGAGATCGAGATGCTCAACAAGTCCCAGAACAGCTTCTTCTCCAACATGAGCCATGAGATCAGAACACCGATCAATACGATCATCGGTCTCAACGAGATGATCTTAAGAGAAGACGTCAGCGAAGAAGTTATCGAAGATGCGGTCAACATCAAGGCAGCAGGCAAGCTCCTTCTTAACCTCATCAACGACATTCTCGACATGAGTAAGTTCCAGTCAGGAAGCATGCAGCTCCTCATCGAGCCTTACCACACCGGCGACATGCTCTCCGATATCGTCGGCATGCTCTGGATCAGGGCTAAAGATAAGAAACTCGACTTCAACGTAGATGTATCTCCTGACATTCCTGCAGAACTCATCGGTGACGAAGTCAGGATCAAGCAGGTGCTCATCAACGTAATCAACAATGCGATCAAGTACACCAAGGAAGGTTCAGTCTCCCTCACCGTCCAGTGCGAGATGAAGGAAGACAAGACCTGCAAGATGATCTACATGGTCTCCGACACGGGTATCGGCATCAAGTCTGAAGATATCCCTTACCTGTTCTCCGCATTCAAGCGTGTCGATGAGACAGCCACCAAGCACATTGAAGGAACAGGCCTCGGCCTTTCCATCGTTAAGCAGCTCGTAGACATCATGGGCGGTAAGATCACGGTTAACAGCGTCTATAAAAAGGGCTCCACCTTCATCATCGAGATCCCCCAGAGGATCGAGCGTGAAGGTTCCGTCGGCAAGTACGACTTCGCCAAGGCAGGAAGCTCCGGACGCAAGAAAGAATACCTGCCGAAGTTCGAAGCTCCCCAGGCACGCATCCTCGTCGTTGACGATAACGAAGCCAACCTCATGGTAGTAAGCAAACTCCTGCGTGACACCAAGGTCCGCATCGATACTGCCACGAGCGGTGCGGATGCATTGCGGAAAACCCTCAACATCAAGTACGACGTCATCTTCATGGATCACCTCATGCCTGAAATGGACGGTATCGAGTGCAGAAGACAGATCAAGGACCAGACCGGCGGCCGCTGCCGTGACACTGCGATCGTCATCCTCACCGCAAATGCCGATGAAGAGAACAGAGCACTCTATGCACGCGAGAACTTCGACGGTTATCTTGCAAAGCCTGTAAGCGGTGATGCTCTCGAAAATGAACTCTACAACCATCTCCCCAAGGAGATCGTCCACATCACGGGTAACAGATCCGAGATCGCACAGGAATCCGTCTCCTGGATGAACGGCGCCAAGAAGCGTAAGAGTATTGTCATCACGACGGAATCCGTCGCTGACCTCTCACCAGAGATCATTGCCAAGTACCAGATCCCCATCCTCCCTCACAAGGTCCGCACTGAAGAAGGTCTTTTCAAGGACGGCCAGGAGATCGAGACACAGGGCATCCTCAAGTACATGGAAAACCCCGACCATCAGGTTCTCCCGATGGGTCCTTCTGTAAGAGAAGTCGAGGAATTCTTCTCCAAGCAGCTGACTTATGCAAATAACGTCATCCACATCTCGATCTCAAGCAAGATCGAGCACAGCGGATACCAGCCTGCTATTGAAGCTTCCAAGTCTTTCGACAACGTTTTCGTAATCGATTCCGCCCACCTCTCAAGCGGCCAGGGTCTCATGGCTCTCGTGGCCTGCAGAATGGCTGAAGCAGGCCTTACTGCAGAGCAGATCGTAAAAGAACTCGAAGTCATTAAGAAGAAGATCCACACAAGCTTCATCGTTGATAACCTGGACTTCCTCGCCCGTGCAAACCAGGTCGGAAACGGCACAGCCAACATCGTCAAATCCGTCATGGGCCGTCCCGTACTCGTCCTCCGCAAAGGTAAGATGGGTGTCGGCATGACCTACTTCGGCACAAGAGAAACCGCCTGGAAGGCATACATCAATTCCGTCCTGACACATGGAACCAACATAGACACAAGAGTTCTCTTCGTAACCTACGTAGGCATCTCCAAGCGCGAGACAGACTGGATCCGCGAACAGATCGAGAAGCACATGCATTTCGATGAAATATATTTCAAGCAGGCATCCCCTGCAATATCCGTAAACTGCGGCCCCGGCACATTCGGCCTGCTGTACATGGAGAAATAGTTTTGAAGGTTGTCTTTTCTAAAGGCAACCTTTTTTCTAATTACTTACTGAAAATGACTTTTAGGATTTTGGTAAGTAAAATATCCGCTTACCCGGTGTTGCTTTTCGAGATTTTACTTACCAGATTTAAGTTTTTCATTTTTGGTAAGTAAATTGTGCTGTTTTGGGGTCAGGATTTTCAGAAATTTACTTACTAAAAATCGATTTTCTGATTCTGGTAAGTAAATCATTCTCTCATGAGTGCTTTTTGGCCCAAATTTTACTTACCAAAATCGAGTTTTTCGATTCTAGTAAGTAATGCAGTTCCCGTTTACGTACCTAAAGAGCATTCTTTCGAAATAGGTACGTAATTTCAAAGCGAGAATCACAGGATTTACGTACCTGAAAGCTGTTTTTCGTTTTTAGGTACGTAAAATGAAGCTTCAAACACTTCGAAAACGCGTAATCAAGAGAAAAAT
>JAEEGJ010002466.1_pt1 | contig 94821 bp, 88 predicted proteins | sample 8958761 | NCBI WGS metagenome assembly JAEEGJ01 (sample SAMN16246546, study PRJNA631951) | gut metagenome | biome: gut microbiome; feature: rumen; material: RS-attached | host: Bos | place: Iran: Karaj | collected 2018-10 | reverse complement strand
TCATATAAAAACGCTTAGAAATATATATTTTTTCAACGGTAAATATTCCACGGAGATTGATGTTGTTGCGGTAACTGAAAAGGGAATCTTTGTAATTGAATCGAAAAACTATGGAGGATGGATATTCGGGGACGAGAATGGTCAGAAGTGGATGCAGACGTTTCCTAATGGATCTAAGCATCAGTTTTATAATCCAATTAAGCAAAATGAAGCCCATCGGAGAAGAATATATGAATTCCTTCACATTGAGCCAAGTAAAGTTTTTTCGTATATAGTATTTGCTTCACGAAGTGAGTTTAAGCAAATACCGGGAGATTCGTCGCAAGTTAGGATTTTAAAATGCAATGTACTTGAATCTACGCTCAAAAATGATTTACACCATCTGCCCACTGCGTTTTCGAAAGAAGAAGTAGATACGATTTATTGGAAACTATTTCCTCTTACGCAACGAAGCGAAGAGGAAAAACAAAATCATGTCGAATTTGTTCGCAAGTTTACTGAAGGAAAAGAATGTCCGGTATGCGGATCTGCACTTGAATTGGTTGAGTACAAAGACGGCATAGGAAAGTACAAATGTATTAAGTGTGCTTTTGAGAGGACTGATAACATCGATGTCCAGGGTGCACAGAGTATATACATCCAGTATCGGCGAAGGTATCAGAAGAAAGATGCTTTTGATGATTTCCTGTTTGGTAATCTATGGGAACCGATGGGCAATCCGTTCCGATCAACTTTTGATGATATATTTGGTGAAGGAGAGCGAAAAGGATATAAATCGGATAAAAGAATTAAGGATCCATTCTTGCGTGGGCTTAAAGATGTAGAGGACGAGCTATTCTCTGGCCGAAATTTGTTCAGTTTCTTTGACGATAAACCAAGGAAACGTTCATCATATGGTTCTAAAAAGAGCTATTCGAGACGGTCGTCTCGTAAAAATGATTTCGGCGGATGGTTTTAAAGGATTACCGAATGATACGTTTGGCGTTACCCAAGGATTTGGAGCTTAAAGGGAGAACAGAGCTGCAGACACTGTGCTGGAAGTGCAATAGAAGTAAAAGCGATAAGCTGGTTTATTCGCTATGATCGACATGTTAGCTTTATTCGGAATACCAAATTTAAACTAAGTATTATCGAAAGGAAAATGATTATGAAAAAAACTGCTCGAATTATTTGTTTAACAATTATTATTTTTATGCTTTTCGGGATGATCCCGGCATATGCAAAGAGCTCAAAATCGACAGACATAGATAACTATCTTAGTGCCTCTTTTGATGTATATAATGTCCCTATCGTTAACTCTTTAGTGGAGTTTAAGGAACTTATGGCAGATGGTCAAATAAAACCTTGCATCGAGGATAAAACTGAGGCTATCAATACATACTCGATTAAGGCAAAGCAGAACGGTTGTCTGGTAGTGTCTAATTCGGCATACATGGCACTTTTGGAGACATCTACAAAAAATGTGCAGGTAATTAAAGCTGGTATATTTGATAAGCTTGAAAGTGGTGTACGTCTTATTCCTATGCGAAAAGACGATGTGTTTTCAATGCAATCAAATAAAAGTGAATTAATTGTTTATATAGGTTTCATTCCGGAGAATAAAATTTTTAATATTGACGGAAGCAACAAAAGTGCGAATGGAACATTGCAGTTCAGATTCGGAAATATATATGAAAACAATACTGTTATTTCTGTTTATGCTACAAAAAAGATTTATAAGACTCAAGAGATATTGACAAGTGATCTGCTTTCTTACAATAAGACTATTTCTTATGATTATACTTCAATATCTGATGAGCAGGATGCTGTATTAACGTTACCTGACAGTGGTGAATATACATTGACTATCAAAGTTTTTATGAATAATACTGTTATCTCTGCTGCAACGATAATACTGGATACAGATAAATATATTATTCCTACTCTAGAAAAACTTGAAAAACCGATAGCTGCGATAGGCGGAACAAATCTTATAGTCGGCATGGCTGAACCGGCATCTGTTGTATACGCAGAGTATAATGAAGTCAAGTATTCTGGAAAAACAGACAGGTACGGAATATATCGTATTGTGCTCGAAGAGGATATGAAAGAAGGAAAGCTGATCAGAATTTGGCAGACCAAGAGTAAGCTGACTTCCAAGAAGGCAAAATACAGAGTGCTTCCTAATGAATAATCATCTTGGCTTTTTTCAATAAACAGTCTTATTTCTGAGGTGGAACATGTTAGCTCAGCAGCTAGAAGATATCAGATCCGGAATAGAAACAGCCTACATTGACGGAAATGTTGTGTCGGCGCTTTCATATCGTCCGCAGTTTATCTCCAACAATAGGGATGAGGGCAAGAAAGTTCTTACTTCGATAGAAGAAGAGCTTTCGAAGTGTGATCATTTTCAGATAAGCGTTGCATTTATTACGGACAGCGGCCTTGAGCCTTTGCTGATGACTCTCCAGACGCTTGAAAGTAAAGGCGTTAAAGGGGAAATATTAACAACCAACTATCTGACGTTTAGTGAACCCAAGGCACTGAAAAAACTTCATGAGCTCAGCAATATCTCGCTTAAAATGTATGATGTTGATCGTGCCGGCGACGGGTTTCATACAAAGGGTTATATATTTAAAAAAGACGAGGTATACCGGATTATCATTGGCAGTTCCAATATTACAAGCTTTGCACTGACACGGAATAAAGAATGGAACACGAAGATTGTTTCGACAGATCAGGGCGAAGTGGCAAAAGAAATTGTCAAAGAGTTTGATGAGTTCTGGAACTCGCCGTATTCGCTCGAATATGAGGATTTTTACGAGGACTACAAAGAGCGGTTTAATATTATAAAGACCCAGCGTGAAATAGCGTCTCAGGAAGATATAGTTCCCCTTGATAAGTATAAGCTTACGCCCAACAGTATGCAGGTGGGCTTTATTTCCAATCTGCGTAAGTTGGTTGGAATTGGAGAGAACAGGGCATTACTGATATCTGCAACGGGAACAGGAAAGACCTATGCATCGGCCTTTGCAATGCGTGAGCTTGGATTCAAAAGAGTACTCTTTATCGTTCACAGATATGCTTTGGCCAAACAAGCGCGGGATTCATTTAAACGTGTTTTTAACAGTCAGAATACTTTTGGAATAATCGGATCCGGACATGCGGACTACGAGGCAGACTATATTTTTGCAATGGTTGAGACTCTCCACAAAGAGGAGAATCTTCATAGGTTTGCTCCGAACGAATTTGATTGCATTATATTGGATGAAGCGCACCATAGCCCGGCGAATACATACCAGAAGGTCATGGAATACTTCAAGCCGAAGCTGTTTCTGGGCATGACGGCTACGCCCGACAAGAGGGATGACAATATTGTCGGCAGGAATGTATACGAACTGTTTAATTACAAGATTGCATACGAAATCAGGCTCCAGCAGGCAATGGAGGAGGATCTTCTTTGTCCGTTCCATTACTTTGGTATCAGCGACTTTACTTATGTTTCGGACAATATAGGTAAGGGCGAGAACATTTCGGCGGACGACCTTGGCAGGCTGACAAGTGATGAACGAGTAGACCATATCATAAAACAGGCGAGGTTCTTTGACTGCAGTGGTGATCGCGTTAAAGGACTAGTATTCTGTAGCAGGAAAAAAGAATGCAGGGAGTTGTCGAGAAAGTTTAATACACGCGGTTATCGCACGATAGCTCTTAGCGGTGATGATTCTGATACATCGCGTGAGCAGGCATTTGAGCGCCTTGCGATGAATGAGGAAGATGCAACTGAGGACAAACAGCCGCTTGATTACATTTTTTCCGTAGACATACTCAATGAAGGTGTGGACATCGTTGAGGTCAACCAGGTAATCATGCTGAGACCTACGCAGTCGCCTATAGTTTTTATTCAGCAGCTTGGACGCGGTCTGCGTAAGGCATCCGGTAAGGAATATGTGGTTATACTGGATTTTATCGGGAACTATAACAACAATTTTATGATTCCCGTTGCCCTTTCAGGGGATATAACATATAACCCGGATACTATTCGCAAATATGTGATCTCCGGAAATAATACGATTCCCGGTGTTTCGACTTTCCATTTTGATGAAATAGCCAAAGATAAGATATTTGCGTCTATTGACAGGATCCGCGGCCTGAAATCTATTATTCGGGAAAGCTATGTTTCACTGAAAAATCGGCTGGGAAGGATGCCGCTGCTATATGATTTTTACGAGCAGGGCGAGATCGATCCGCTTGTAATTATCAAGGAATACAAGAGCTACAAGCAGTTTATGGAATGTATTGAAAGAGACGCATTCAAGTGCAGCCTTTCAGATCGTGAGAACCTGATTCTCGAGTATCTTTCCAAAACGATACTCAGCGGTGTAAGACCGAGTGAGCTATGCATCTTAAACGAACTTTTTTCTCATGAGACGCTGGAGCTCAAAGATATTCAGGATAATCTCAAAGAAAAATATGATTATGAGATTAAATATGCTGAAGTCAAAGAATCGGCCAAACTATTGCAGGGGCAGTTTACAAGCAATGAAAGCGAATATCAGAGGTATAAGAACATAGCGATACTCGAATATGATTCGAATCTCAAAATGTTTCGACGGCTATTGCCATATCAGACAAGTCTGATTAACCCTGAGTTTAATACATATGTTCATGACATCATAAATGTAGGTCTGGCCAGATACAGAGATCTTTATTCTAACCGGAAAACTGAACAGACTCCGTTTGTGCTTTATGAAAAATATTCAAGACGTGATGTCAGCCTGCTGATGAATTGCGGGAAAGATCTGTCCTCGATCATGTTTGGCATGTGGGGCGATGATGCCGGTGCGGATGTTTTTATATTTGTGACCTACCACAAAGAGACTGCGGCAGAAGGCAGAAACTATGTTGACGGTAAGCCTGATTATGCCGATGCCTTTGAGGATAATGTTATTTTCAGGTGGGACTCAAAGATCGGAATGGATAAAGACAGCGCATACATGCAGAAAGTAATGAACGCAAAACGGAAGCATCTGTTTGTAAAGAAAAGCGATGCGGAAAGCAGTTTTTACTACATGGGGCAGTTTGACATAGTAAGCGCTGAAAATGCGTTGAAAGCAGATAATAACAATAATTTGAAGCCAATCACGAAGGTTATGGCGAAGATGCATTATCCTGTGCGCGAAGACTTATTACGCTATCTGCAGAGCAACGTATAAAAGGAGAAGCAAACAAAGTGAAGAATATAAGAGTCGTTGCTGCTGTAATCTGTGATTCTTTTGAGCGAAAGAGCAGGATTTTTGCTACAGCGCGCGGATACGGAGAATTAAAAGGCGGTTGGGAATTCCCGGGAGGTAAGATAGAAGCCGGCGAAACTCCCCAAGAGGCAGTGGTAAGAGAAATCCGAGAGGAATTGGAGACAACTGTTCGTGTCGGTGAAATGATAGATACGATAGAATATGATTATCCGACATTTCATCTCTCGATGGACTGTTTCTGGTGTGAGGTTGTGCAAGGCGATCTGAAACTGTTGGAAGCTGAAGCAGCCCGCTGGCTGACAAAGGATGAACTTGATTCGGTGAATTGGCTTCCGGCAGATATAACACTGATAGAGAAAATCAGGGAAGAGATGGAACGTGCAGCCCATGCAGATAGCGCAAAAACACTGGAATATTACAATAAAAATGCGGAAGGCTTTATCGCAAATACTGTGAATGCACAGATATCGGTCATACATGAAAAATTCATGGAGCGCATGCCGCAGGGCAGCTATATTTTGGATTTTGGCTGCGGCTCCGGACGCGATACAAAGCTATTCCTGGAAAAAGGCTATCGGGTTGATGCAACGGATGGATCTGAACGTCTATGCGAGGCTGCGAGCGAATATACCGGAATAAAGGTCAGGAAGATGCTTTTTGCGGAGTTGGATTCATGTGAGGAATACGACGGCATCTGGGCCTGTTCCTCAATCCTGCACCTGCCCAAAGGCGAGCTTCGAGACGTCTTTAAAAAGATGATCCGTGCGGTAAAGCCCGGCGGTATTATATATACATCTTTCAAATATGGTGAGTCCGCAGGAATGCGTAATGGCAGGTATTTTACGGACTTTACCGGTAAGACGTTTGCAGATTTTATTACGGATTTTCCTGAACTAAGTCTTGAGGAAGAATGGGTATCGGCGGACGTTCGTCCCGGTCGTGGTGACGAGAAATGGCTGAACCTAATACTGAAAAAGGCCGATAAAAGCGCATAAATCATGGAGGCATACACATGCAAATCCCGTATGATGATAATCTGAAAATCGAATATCTTAGCCGTATTTTTGACAGAAGCCGCATATCAACCTGTTATAAATATTTCTGGTTTTTAGCTATTCTGCGTAAGATTACTCCGAATGATCAGACATTTTCATATGATGAGCTGATTACAGAGATGGTTGCGGATGCATGGTATATGGTGGCAGAGTATCGACTTCGCCTGGGACCCAGTAATACGACAGATAATCTGGAAGAGGCGGTAAAGTACCTTTATGATGTTCTTTTTAAAGAGCGTGTTCCTGCTACAGAAAAACGCGAAATTCTCATAGAAAAACTGAGACATCTGGATGATACGAAATACTTGGATTATAAGAGCAAACTGATCAACAATGTACCTTATTGCTTGCAATCACCATTTTATGATATCAAGAATCTTTCGAAAGCGTCGATCAATGAGATTAACCAGCAGTCCAGATTGCTTTATTACATCAGTCAGTTTGACAGTTTGAATACAACTATCAGCATCAGTGATGAGTGGGTCAGCTATTTATGCCGCAATCGTGAAATACTATCAGACTGGGCCCGTTACAACCTGATCGGCTATCTGCAGGATAGAAATCCGAGCGTTCCTGGTATTGTAGAAAAGATACTTCCTCCGTATAAACGCAATTTAACTCGTGTCAGCGAATACTGGAAAATTGTTATTTCTGCGGATGCTTCCCTTAAGGATATTTACGGTAATATACCGTTGGGAGAAATAGCGTCGATATCGATTGACCATTTTGTACCATGGCAGTATGTGGCGCATGACGAGTTATGGAATCTGCACCCGACAGCTAAAGATATTAATAGTCAAAAGAGCAATAATCTCCCGGATTGGGAAACATATTTCGATTCGTTGTGCAAGCTGGAGTATAAGGCGCACGAGCTTAGCTTTACCAAGCCTATGATAAAAGCGGTTTTTGGCAAATGCGTAGAAAAACATGTAAACAGCAGTGATATTTACCAGGCGCTCTATTCTAAGCAGCTTGGCCAGGCGGAATTTAGCGAGAAATTGGAAAAGGTCATAAGACCGGTCTATGATTCCGCGATGAACTGTGGATTCAAGGAATGGGTGTATACGGGGAAAAAGCAGTAAATACACGTGGATAGGGAGAAAATTATTAGGCCTATCTGACGAGATGAACAGGGGTAAGACATATGATATTTGATGCTTTACAAAAACTGTTAAATGACATTTTCCCTCAGATCGATCCGGGAAAACACGGAGAAGAACTAATTGATTCTATAATACAGCGGAAGAGTAGATAAATAGAAAGATTATTTATATGCGGAAACTAAAGGGACATTACTACGAGATTTTTAATTTCGATAAAGAGATAAAGGAGTATAAGAAACTCTGCAATTGTAAGAGTAAAAAGTTCAGATATTACCCTGATTGGGAAGAGTACATTACCACAAAGATCAAGCGAATCAATAAAGTGTCAAATTTAATAAAATTCAAGCATTATATTATTGGCGCGATGAGGAGCAGGGAATATGGAAAGGAACAAATAGTGGGTATTTTTACACTATTTATTACGGTGATGTTTACTGTTCTTATGTCTATGATATCAATTGAAAAACCGGAAATACGGTGGGTATCCTATTCTTTTATTTTTGCTATGATAAGCGGGTATATATTCTATATTACTAATCAGGCAAAATCGATAAGTAGAGAGTACTATTTCTATTCGGATATCCTAAAAATAATAGAAAAGTATGAATCTTCATTAGAAGGAAACGAGGAAGCCTAGGGCTAGGAGAGGCCGTTAAGCGTTAGGGTCGCGACATGGAAAAGACTACTGACAATGATGAGCTGCACAGGGAGACACATTATGGAATCAACTATATTTCACATGATCATCGAGCAGACTAATGCCTATCCGATGCGGATGATCTACCATCCTGATACCGGAGAGTTTACTGCAAGTGAGCATGGGTCGCTTGCTCATGCCAGAAATTTTACAAAACCGTATGGCTGGATCAAAGAATCAGGGACGCCGCCGAAACCGCATTGGGACTGCATCCTCATGACAGATAAGGATTATGAGCTCGGCGATGAGGTGGAGATTAAGGTTATCGGAGTCTTTAAGCGTGCAGACTTTGACCATAAATACATTGTGGCCGAGACCGTAAGAGATATCGATGATTATGCGGAATTATCGCCTGTTGAAAAGGAGGAGCTCTGCAGGCTGTACCCGCGCGTCGGAGAGGGTGAAGGCTGGTTCGGCAGGGAAGAAGCTTATCATTGTATGAAGAATCACAAAAAAGCTTTATAAGAATTGAGAGAGCGCAAGTATGATGACAACTCTCAAAGCGGATTATCCCGTCATAAACCGCGTTTTTAACCATGTACTGATGATGGGTTTGCTGATATCTTAGTTATAGATAGAGCAAACCATCATTGTACACATGGAGGGATTGATATGGAGAGGAAATGCAGCAAATGCGGAGGCGAAATGATCACAGGCACACTGATAGTGAACTTATCGTTTCATCCGGTTATTCTTACACCTACAGAAGACATAAATAAGATATCTAAAAGGAAAACCGGTGTTATCTGCGACACATGCACACAGTGCGGAAGCATTGAGAATATGCGCGTGGAAGATCCCGGGGTGCTGAGAGACCGATGATACTGCATTGAAGCCCATGCAAAACCGTGCTAAAATGTGAGTTGAGGAAAGGAGGTATTTGCCTATGACAACATACCTTTCATGCACCGCAGAGGTGCCCAACCTCAATTAGCGCATTATCCCGATCTGATAACGCGCATTACATATCAGTCGGGGAGTGATCCCCGGCTTTTGTTTATTTAATTATGCTAATCCTATGGATATCAGATTTAGTACGAGATTGAGTAGATGATTTGCTTATATAAGGAGATGTGAGGAATCTATGACGCTTGCTATCATTTTAGGAATTGCAGTTGTCAGCATTATCGCTGCGATAAAACTGGCGATCTATTTCAAGTACTTTACGCCGGATGATTTCAGCATGTGGAACAATTCGTGGTTCGATAAAAATCCGGACAAGGACCAGTCATATCTGGACAAATGATTTATTTAGGAGATCAGATGAGAGAACAAATCCGCTGTGTTTTCAATGATGTATCCGAACATGATAATGATAAGAGAGACAAGCTCCTCTTCTTAGCAGATCTGCACGGAAATATGACGGCGACTCTGGCCCTGGAGAAGGAGCTTGAGAGGATCGGTCCGGATGAGATATGGTTCTTGGGAGACGCGATAGGCAAAGGCCCGGAGAACGACAAAACGGTTGACTGGATCAGGGCGCATTGCGATCATTTCATTGCGGGCAACTGGGATCTGCTGATGGTCGAATGGTCGAAAAAATGCCCGAAAGGTCATGAGCAGAACGCATTTTACTGGAACCAACTGGGGCAGGATAGACTGGACTGGCTGGGATCGCTGCCGCTCGAAGATGAAGTGCTGATCAGCGGCATCAATTTCAGGCTTTTCCACGGGCGTCCGGTTGACAAAAACTATCACATTTACCTGCCTGTAGATGAGTTCAGGACAGGATTTACGGATACAAAGGGAAAGCTGCACGGCGGCTTCATCTGCGCCGACTGCCACACGCCTTACATCAAAGAGATCGATCTCGGATATGCGGTCAATACCGGCAGCGTGGGCAATTCCCTGGGCGTACCGAGGTGCCATGCGCTCCTCGTAGAGGGCACGCTCGGGTCGGCAGAACCCGGGCCTATCAGCTTTACGGTTCTCAGCCTTCCGTATGACAATGCACTGGCTTGCCGGATAGCGGATCAATATCCCGATCTGCCCAGGAAAGAAGCGTATAAGAGTGAATTAATGACGGGAGTATATTCGAGATGAGTTATATTCATACGGTCCAATATTATGAAACTGATAAGATGGGCATCACCCATCACTCGAATTATATAAGGTGGATGGAGGAAGCCAGAGTGGCTTTCCTTGCAGAAATAGGTTTTCCGTATGATAAGCTTGAGGAGATGGGGCTTGTATCGCCTGTTCTCAGCGTATCCTGTGAATACAGGAAACCGACGACGTTTTCCGATCAGATATCTATCGTGGTATCCGTAAAGGAATATAAAGGGGTTAAACTCCATCTTGAATATGAAATGCGGAATCCGGAAGGAAATATCGTTTGCATCGGTACATCAGCTCATGCGTTTTTGTCTAAAGACGGCAGACCGGTCAGGATGAAACAGGATTACCCGGAACTGTATCAGGTACTGAGTGAGCAATGACAGAGCAAAAAGCTGTTCGATACTTAGGTGTTTGTATCGGACAGCTTTTCGTTTATCCTTAGGGTACAGTCACAGAAAAACGGAATCATTGTTTCATTGCATACAAACGAAAGGAGCAAAAATGTACGGAGCGATTTTAGGAGATATGATCGGGGCACCCTATGAATTTGACAGAGGTGATAAGACAAAGGACTTTATACTGTTTAATCCCAAAGAGTCGATAAGGTATACCGATGATACTGTTATGACACTGGCTATAGCCAAAGCGATTATGCAGGTGGGGGCAGATGCCGGGGAACTCCCGCTGAAGAGAGGATTTGTGCGCTGCATGCAGGACCTTGGCAGAAGATATGCGCAGGGTGAGTATGGCGGAAGATTTGCCGTATGGCTCAGATCCCCGGATCCCAAACCGTACGGAAGCTACGGAAACGGATCAGCCATGAGGGTTTCCGCGATAGGATGGGCTTTTGAGTCCATTGAGAGAATCAGGGAAGTGGCAAGATACTCCGCGGAGGTAACTCACGACCATCCTGAGGGGATCAAAGGCGCAGAATCGGTTGCGTCAGCTATATACCTCGCACGGACCGGAGCCGGCAAAGCAGAGATCCGCGACTATGTGAGCGAGAATTTCGGATATGATCTTTCCCGGACTTGCGATGAGATCCGCCCTACATATCATCATGTCGAGAGCTGCCAGGAAACTGTTCCGCAGGCATTTGCGGCTTTCTTTGAAGGAACCGGCTTTGAAGATGTGATCCGGACTGCTGTATCCCTCGGCGGAGACTGCGATACACTGACAGCCATAGCGGGCAGTATCGCCGAAGCATTTTACGGTGTTTCGGAGGACTTTAAAAAAGAAGCAGAGTCAAGACTTGATCCCGAACTGCTCGGCATTCTGAAAGATTTTGAGAGCGCGGGATTCTATTCTCAAAAAAGGACTTCTATTGAAGCGGATTTCAGACCATGATAAAATGTTTTTATAAGAATTGGGAGGGCGCAAATGGATACCTGGTATTACGAAGTTGTTAGCATTGACGGCGACTATGCCAATCTGAAGCGGACAGACATCGATTCTGATGACCTGAAACTGGTGGCCAGGGCATTGCTGCCGGACGAGATATATGTAGGCTGCCGTCTGAAGTATGAGATGATGCAGTACGAGATTGAATAGAGGAACCGGTCATATCTGGATAAATGCATATGAAAACAAAGAGATTAGCGGTTATTTTTCCCGGAATGGGATATCACAAGGACAAGCCGCTCCTGTATTATTCCTCTAAACTGGCTCAGGGCAAAGACTATGAGATCATAAATATCGAGTACCATGACCTGCCCGAGAAGGTAAGAGGAGATGCGGAAAAGATGAAAGCCGCGGCAGATATAGCGTACAAACAGGCAGAAGAGCAGCTGGAAGGAGTCGCTTTTTCTGCTTATGAGGACATCCTGTTCATCGGCAAGAGCATCGGGACGGTTATTGCGGCAAAGTATGCGATGGCACATGACCTGAAGGTGCGACAGATCTGGTATACACCGGTTGAAGCAACTTTTTCTTTCGGATTAAGAAATGCCATTGCTTTTATCGGTGAAGCAGACCCCTGGTCGGATCTGAATAACGTCAGAAAACTGGCAGCTGAAAACGGGATAGAGCTTCGGACATATCCGGAATGCAATCATTCGCTCGAAAGCGCGGATGTGATCAGGAACATAGAGTATATGACAAGTGTGATGCGCTTAACGAAGGAGTTTATTGAAAGATAGGAGGACACGCTATGAAAAAGATTTTTACCGAAAAAGCACCCGCAGCAGTAGGACCGTATTCCCAGGCCATCGAGGTCAATGGGATGCTCTACACTTCCGGCCAGATCCCGCTGGATCCCGCCACAGGGACGATAGTCGGGGACAATGTCACCGAGCAGGCAGAGCAGGTCATGAAGAACCTGAAAGCTGTGCTGGAGGCAGCAGGCACATCGACGGATAATGTTGTCAAAACGCTCTGCTTCCTGACGAACATGGGGGATTTCGCGGCATTTAACGAGGTTTACGGCAGATACTTTACCGAGAAACCTGCCAGATCCTGCGTGGAGGTCAGCGCATTGCCGAAGGGCGCGCTCTGCGAGGTGGAAGTTGTCGCTGTGCTGCCCTGAGCGAAGCAGAGCTGTAGGAGGAGTCACAAAACCCTATGAGTATGAGCATTGACAGTATAGCTGAGGTCGCGGTCGAGGCCGGCAGGATTATGACATCCGCAGTGCGGCCCCGCATAATGGAAAAGAGCGGCCATGCCAATTTCTGCACGGAGACGGATGAGAAGATCCAGGCGTTCCTGGTCGAGCGCCTCTCGGCAGTAGTTCCGGGCGCGTCGTTTCTCGGTGAAGAGGACGGGCAGGATGTTTTTACGGCTAAGATGAGCCGGGGGTATTGCTTCGTGCTGGACCCGATCGACGGAACATCCAATTTTATCTTTGCGTACCGGCCCTCGGTCATATCCATAGCGCTGCTGAAGGATGGCGCGCCGTTCATGGCAGTCGTCTACAACCCTTACGATGATATGATGTTTTCAGCCGTATCCGGGCAGGGAGCGTTTATGAACGGGGAACGGATAATGTCCGCTGACACGCCGCTGTCCGATTCGCTGGCAGTATTCGGTACGGCACCATATTATACCGAACTGCGGGAGCCTACCTTTGAGGCAGCGAAGAACCTCCTGCCTTTATGCGTCGATCTGAGGCGTTCGGGCACTGCCGCGTGGGATATATGCTGCGTAGCCATGGGACGCTGCAGCCTGTATTTCGAGCTCAGGATCCAGCTGTGGGATTATGCCGCAGCCGCCCTGATAGCGCAGGAAGCGGGCTGTACGGTGACTGACATCGCAGGCAACCCGCTCTCGTATAAGGGGCCTTCGTCCGCGCTGTGCCGGGCGCGGGGAGTCAAAGAGATACCGGCATGCTTTAACGGAGTATTATGAGAGTTCACGAGCTGCACTATTCAAATACGAACACGTATCTGATCGAGGGCGACCGTGGCCGGCTCCTGTTTGATACAGGCTGGGCCGGAACGTTTCCTGCATTCTGCAGGGCGATGGGAGAGACGGGTATCGCTGTCAGGGATATAGACTATATCCTCATCTCTCACTATCATCCCGACCATATGGGAATAGCGCAGGAGATAGCGGATATGGGCGCGGTACTGCTGGTTCCCGACGTACAAGCGGATTACCTCCATGCGGTCGACAGCGTGTTCGAAAAAGAGAAGAACAGGGCATTTATCCCTATCAGGGATGACAGAGTGCTCAGGTTCTCGCTCGACGAAGGCACGGATATTCTGGCGCGTATCGGATTGTCCGGCAGGATCATACATACGCCGGGACACAGTGATGACAGTGTTTCCCTGTATCTGGACAGCGGCGAGCTGTTTGTGGGCGACCTGAACCCGCTGTACGAGCTGGAGCTCCATGCCGGGACGCAGATCGGACAGAGCTGGGACAGGCTGCTGGCGCTGAAACCGAAGACGGTATATTATGGGCATGCGAAGACTGCGCAATTAGGTGAAACCTCGGTTGAACCCCCGACGAATTCGGATCTGTATGCACTGGTTTCGGGCATCATTAAGCTTATCGACAGAGGCTGCGAGAGCGCAAAGATACGCAAGAAAACCGGAGCTGACGACGAGTTTATACAGGACGTGATGAGGATGTACCTGACTCACCAAAATGTTGGTGTACAGGGAATCCTCGACAGGATCGAGATAAAAAATAAATAGGGGATTATGGGCTTATTTTTTAAGAAAAAACAGGGGTCTAAAGGCTCTTACGACCATGAGAATAAGAAACCGGTCATCAGGGCGAGCATCTGCACGGGTGAGCAGGTAGCCGGTTTTAGGGATCTTAATACCGGAGCCTTTGAGGAAGTCATGCTGATCAGGGATACGGCCGATCTTTTGGCATTTAAGGAGCGGTACGGGATCGAAGGCGATATAGAGAAGTTTTATTGATTTGTTGAGGCACTGATATGAGGAAAGTGGCAATCATCGGCGCGGGCGCGGTAGGCTGCTATATGCTGTGGGGACTTTCGCAGAAAGCTGGCATAGACCTGTCCGTGATCGCATCGGGCGAGAGAAAAGAAAGATTTGAGCGGGACGGTTTTTACATAAATGACCGCCTGTATAAGCCTGCGGTCAGGACCCCTGAGGAAGCCCGCGGCGCGGATCTGGTCATCGTGGCGGTCAAGTATAATTCCTTAAGTTCGGCGGTTGAGGATATTAAAGTTATCGCGGATGAGCACACCACAGTGATGAGCCTGATGAACGGCGTCGACAGCGAAGACGCGATCGCGGCGGAAATAGGCGAAGAGCGGGTGCTTCCTTCACTGATAAAAGTTGCGTCGGAAAGAAAAGGGAACAGGATATATTTTGACGCGGAATCGACGATAGGCATCATCTACGGCGAAAAGGACGGCAAGCCCTCCGCACGGACCCGCGCGATAGCGGAGCTGTTTGAGGGAACGGGCCTTCATTACCGCGAAACGGATGTGATACTGCCCGAGATATGGACCAAGTTCAGGCTGAACGTCGGGAGCAACCAGCCCCAGGCGATGCTGGGCGTGGGAGTCGGCGCGTACAGTGACAGCGAGCACGTTGCCGCCATCAGGGACGGCCTGGTAAAAGAACTGGAAGAGATCGCAAAAGCCAAGGGAATAGACCTGTCTGCGGCGGATCCGGCGTCTTACCGCGGGTCAAAGGTCTTTAAGAGAGCCAGATACTCGACGCTCCAGGATCTGGACGCAAAACGTCACACGGAAGTCGATATGTTTTCGGGCGCGATCGTCCGCATGGGGCGTGAGCTCGGGATCCCGACCCCGTATAATGAGTTTACGTATCACATGATAAAAGCCCTGGAGGAGAAAAACGACGGGCTTTTTGATTACGAATAATTTCTTTGCAGAGAGGTAAGAATCGATGTTTTATGTACCCGACGGAACCGAAAGATGCGGCTTTTATGAGTGCTCTGAGTGCGGAAGCCGCTTTCTGGATATAAGGATAGCACCCACGATCGTATGTCCGTACTGCGGCGAGGAACCGGATATGGAGATCGGCCCGGACGAAGAGGACCCCACTGTGTCTGAAACCGCTAAACTGATACAGATGCTCGAGGGCGAGGACGTGGAGAAATACGATACGCTGCTCAGCCTGGCCATAACAGGCGGAGATGAGGGATGGATATGAGATTGCTAACACGATTTGTGCTTATCGGCCTGCTGGCGCTGATGCTCACAGGCTGCAAAGATAAAAAAGACCAGATAATGGATGGCGACGGCATGTTTCAGACTTTTCACTATACGCAGATATCTCAGGACGAAGCCAAAGAAATGATGACAAAGGATGACGGGCATGTGATCGTAGATGTCCGCAGGGAAGATGAATACGCGGAAGGTCATATTCCCGGGGCCATCCTTGTTCCGAATGAGAGCATTACCGACGCGCCGCCTGAGGAATTGCCCGATCGCGAACAGATCATCCTGGTCTACTGCAGGAGCGGGCGTAGGAGCAAAGAGGCGGCGCAGAAACTCGCTGACCTGGGGTATTCAAATGTGTACGAGTTCGGCGGGATCATCGACTGGACAGGCGAGATAGAAAGGAAAGAAGAAATAATGGACATAGAGCATGAGTGGAACATGGATCCTGTGGCGTACCTGAATGTGGTTGTGGGCGACAGGATCTTTACGGTCGATCTGGAGGATAATCCGTCGGCACAGGCTTTTAAGGAAAATCTCAGCAAGGCGCCGGTCACTCTTAAGATGCATGACTACGGCAGCTTTGAAAAAGTCGGAGATCTGCCTTGGGAGCTTCCGAGGAATGACGAGAAGATCACCACGAAGCCGGGCGATCTGATCCTCTATCAGGGCAATAAGCTAACGGTTTATTATGCGGAGAATACATGGGAGTTCACTAAGCTGGGCAGCTTACTCGCCGAGGAAGATGAGATCGTTGAGGCATTTGGCGGCAAGGATGACATTACCGCCGAGTTTTTCCTGGAGTGGACGGAATAAGATGGCAGGAGGGCAAACTTGAAGAAACCGTATTGGATACAAAGAACGCATCTGTTCAGGCCGGACGAGTATATCTGCTCTTCCTGCCAAACCGCGCATGATAAGCCGTACCGGAGCTGCCCTTCCTGCGGGATGAGGATGACAAAGTCCAGGACCGACCCGACCTGGGTGGACGAGATAGAGGGATTTTCCGCGATGACGGACGATGATTAATTGCGCTGCCTGTGCGAAAGTGTGATATAATGTGTATATCAATTCAAACAGGAGCCTTGTCATGGATGATAAGAAAACAGCAGCCGAAAGTATAGATTACGGTGTCGGGCAGTTTAATGCCGAAGCGGGTGTCACGGTAGATGATGCGGTGCCGCTATTTGATGCGGCAAACTACCCTGAGGAGCAGCGTGCGCTCATAGACGAGTGCAACCGCAGGATCGAGGAAGCGAACAGCAAGTACCGCGTCGCCAAATTCAGAGAGGACATGTTCGCCAAGGGCATGAAGGCAGGTATGTATTTCTGCACGTTTGACCGCGACGAGAACCTGCTCAGCTTTGAGTTTAACAATGAGACCAGGGAGATGCTGGGCTATCACGGGACAGACGACCTGCCCGATGAGTTTGACAGCTGGGTAAAGACTCTGGTTCCGCAGGAGCGTGACGGCATAGTCAAGCTGTTCTGGGATTCGGTCCGCATACACCGCGAGCTGCCCGATATCACGCATGCGACGTACCGCATGCAGAAAAAGGACGGCAGCATCATCTGGGTTACCGGAGCCGGCAGGTTCATCAGGCGTCCGGACGACGGTTCGCTCGAGATCTACATGGGCTGCTACCGCGATATCACCGCACAGCTGGAGATGGAGGAGTACCTGCGGATCATCGAGGCCATCGGCAAGATGTTCAATTTCTCGCTCTATATCGATGCCCGCGACATGAGCTACCGCATGATCAGTACCAACGAGTACGTGGAAAAGGTCCCGAAGGACCCCGATGCGTTCAAATTCCTGCGCAATAACGTTGATTCGTCCGTTGCGGGGAGCTTCCGAAAGAGCCTGTATAACTGGCTGAAAAAAGATAAGATAATGGCGGCCCTCGAGGAGCACGGCATCACCAGTATGGAGTTTTACAGCGAGAGCGCGCACCGCTGGTATGACGGCATATTTATGGTCGGAGACAGGAACGAAGACGGCAGCATCGCGCACATAGTATACGGCTGCACCGATACCACGGACGCCAAACTGCAGAATCTCGCCCAGCAGAAGATGATCTCCGAGTTCGAGACCGAGATATATATAGACTCTCTGTCGAAGATCCGCAACAGAAAGTTCCTTGACGACAAACTTGTATTTAAGCCGTGCAACGCAGTGGTCATGTCCGATATCGACAAATTCAAGCAGATCAACGATACGGCCGGCCATCAGTGCGGTGACGAGGCGATAAAGAGAGTCGCGGAAGTCCTCGAGAAGTCTGTCCGCAAGGATGATGTGGTCCTGCGCTACGGCGGCGATGAGTTCATGATGGTATTCTTCTACATCACATTGAAGGATCTCGAGAACAAGCTGTCATACCTCAGATCGGAACTGAAAAAGATCACATTCGAGGATCATCCGGATGTGCGGATCACCATGAGTTTCGGCGCGGCTTTTGGAACCGAGCTTGTTAACAATCTGATCGCGACAGCGGATAAGGCGCTTTACGAATCGAAAAAGAAGCGCGACACATTTACGATTATCACCTGATATTAAAAGAGAGCGCCGTAAGCGCTCTCTTGTTTTATGTCTGTCCTTCTTTGAACATCTGCATCATTTCGTTGGTGAGGCTTAAGTTGTTCGGCTGCAGTACGATGTCCTCACGCTTTACCCATTCTGCATATTTCAGCTCGTTGGCGTCCATGCGTATCGTGCCGTCACCGACCGCGTCGCAGTAGTAGCCCACGAGTATGTCCTGAGCCATGCCCCAGGGCTGGGATTTGTAGTACGTGATGTTCGTGACCTCCACGCCCGTCTCTTCCATGACCTCTCTGGCAACGGTTTCCTCGAGCGTCTCACCAATCTCTGTAAAGCCCGCGACGAGGGCATTGTGCGCATAGCCGCGGTTGTATCTGGTGATCAGGAGGCAGTCGCCTTTTCTGACCCCGACTATGACCGCGGGATTGATCCTCGGGTAAACGGTATTTCTGCATTTCGGGCAGACGAGCGACCGCTCGGATGTCCCGAATCCCAGCTTTTCGCCGCAGCGTCCGCAGTACTTGTTATCCGCGTACCATCTCCACAGATGATATGCGGTGAACAGCGCATAGACATCCGTTCCCGAACAGATATCGCGCACCTCCCTTACGGTGTAATGCTTGAATCCGCCTTTTTCAAACCCGGCGCCGTCCATGACCAGGAAAAAGCGCGTCTCATCGACCGAAAACAGATAGAAGGTCTCTTTCCCGCGCGCATCCGCGCCTGTGGTGAAAACGGGCTTTCCGCCGTCTGTGCCGAGCAGTACGCGGCCGTCCTCATCGTAAAACAGGGCGATGTCGCCGTCCCGTATCACGCAGTTCGCAAATTCATTCCTAAGCCTGCTCGGATATATGTCCTGTATCATAGCCTGTCCTCGCTTTCACGGTTATGGTCATTCACCGGCTTTATCCTCCGGTGCCTTATGAGACAATTGTCAGTTCAGCGCCTGTTTTTGTCAAGACTGTGAATATTAACCGTATGGCGGAAATTGCAGAGTGTATTTGCCGGTTAATGTGTTATAATATCTTTGTATGTGTAAGTACGTGGGAGGTGCTGATATGACTGAAAGCGACAGACTGGCTGTTAAAATGATCAATGACATGCTGTGCATGTCGGATGAGGAGTACAGGGCTTTTAAGGAAAAGGTCCTGGCGGATCCGGAGCTTAACGAGACATCGCGCGCCCTGTGGGCTGCGATATTTGCCGAGACCGACAAGAGCAGGAAAGAATAATTTCAGAAAAGGGGATTTCATGAACAGTCCTTTGATAAAGACTCTGAAAGCGGTGAATTTCATGTCAGGAAAAACCGCCGCCAAGGAGGAACTGACCAGGCACCGCAAACTGGCCGAGTGGGCGGGACGTGTCGCGACACCCAAGGGCGATACCGAACGGCGCAGATTCCGCATGGATAAGCTGCGCTGCGAGGAGGTAACGCCCGCATTTGCGCACAATCCGAACTACGTGATACTGTACTGCCACGGCGGCGGATATGTGAGCGGAGGCCTCGACTACGCGGGAAATCTTGCTGTAAAACTGGCCATGGCCACGGGTTTTACGACCTACTCTTTTGCGTACAGGCTGGCACCTGAGCACCCTTATCCGGCTGCCATGGAGGACGCCGCAGAGATGTGGGGATACATCACGGAAAACGTCGCGCCGGCCGATCATGTGCTGCTCTCGGGTGATTCCGCGGGCGGCAATATGGCTCTGTGCCTTACGCAGAAACTGATAGCCGAAGGAAAACCGGTGCCGAGGGAACTCATCCTGTTCAGCCCCTGGACCGATATGACATGCACGGCCGATTCCTACGAGGCCAATAAGGACATAGACCCGATACTGAACATGGAGTTCGTCGCAGAGTCCGCCGCGGCGTATCTGGGAGAGAACGACCCTGCCGATGCTGCCTACAGCCCGCTGTTCGGCAGCTTTGAGGGATTCCCGCACGTATATATAATGGCGGGCCGGAACGGTATACTGCTCGACGACAGCATCAGGCTTAAGGAGCGGATAGAACAGGCCGGAGGCACGGCCGTGATCGATATTGAAGAGAAAGGATGGCATGTATATCAGCAGATGCCGGTCCCTATGGCACGTGAGGCCATGAAGCGGCTCGCTGCGCATGTTTCTGACGAGATTTATGGGAAGCGCTAACTGGTACAAGATCGACAACGTGGCAAAGGTTTTCCTGGCCACGGTAGGAAAACGCGACACCAGATCATTCCGCCTCAGCTGCACGCTTAAGGAGAAAATAGATCCGGAGCTGCTGCAGCAGGCGGTGCTCTCGGCGATCGAGGACCGTCCGCAGGTGCAGGTGAGGATCAGGCGCGGGTTTTTCTGGCATTATATGGAGGATACGGACCTCGTTCCGACCGTCAGGGAGGAGGACGACAGGATATGCCCTCTGCTCTATATGCCGCCCAAGACCATGCTGCACTATCAGGTGACCTATTTCGGCAACCGCATCAATCTGGACATGTTCCATGTGCTCGCCGACGGGACGGGCGCGATAGAGTTCTTAAACATAATTGTGCTCGATTATCTTAAGCGCAGGTATCCCGGCGAGCTGGCTGATGTGACGATACATTCGGGCGCTTCGGCCGGGGATCTGAGCCAGGACAGCTATCGCCAGTTTTTCGGCAGCAAGAACCTTTCTCGCAAATCCTCGGGAACCGCGGCGTACCACCCGGGCGGTCTGAAACTCCCGTACAATCAGCTGCAGTTTTTTGAGATCGGCATGCCCACGTCGCAGGTGATCCCTCGCGCAAAGGAGCTCAAGGTCTCGCTCACCAGCTATTTCGGGGCTCTCTGGATGCTCTCGATCCGCGACGAGATGCCTCCGCGCAAGAGAAACATGCCCGTGACGCTCTCGCTCCCGGTCAATCTGCGCAATTATTATCCTTCTAAGACCGCGAGGAATTTCTTTAACAGCGTTAACATAACGCATGTTTTTGACAGCGACATCACGCTGGAGGCTCTGGCCGCCGAGTTTGACGCGGAGCTTAAAAACCTTCTCTCCAAAGAGAATATGACGAAACAGATGGATAACTTCGAGACCATGGAGTATGTCGCTCCGGTCAGGGTAGTGCCGCTTTTTATCAAGCAGTGGGTCGTGAGATTCTTCACCAAAAAAGCGAATAAAAAGGTGTCCATGACATTTTCGAACATGGGCGTACAGAAGCCCCCGGCTGAGATCGGAGGCATGATAGACAATTACAGCGGTTTCTGTAGCACGAACACGATCTTTTCCACGATGTTCGGCTATGGGGACAGGCTGACGTTCGGCGTTTCCTCAGCCTATATCAATACCGGCGTTGTTAAGAATTTCGTGAGATACCTCTCAGAGTCGGGAGTGGATATCACGGTGAGCGCAACGGAGGTGATCAAATGAGACGCTGTCCTTACTGCAAGGTCGATATAGCCGGAGACCTGTACAAATGCCCGCTGTGCCAGAGCAAACTGATGGGGGCCGAAGAGGATCAGGCCGCCTGCTATCCTCAGCTCAAGGCGCAGAAAAAGCGCTCGTTCCTGTACAAGCTTCAGTTACTGCTCGTATGGGCGGCGCTTATAGTCGGACTGGGACTTGATTTTACGGTGGGCCTGAGGCTCCCCGGATATCCGAACCTCCACTGGAGTCTGCTGCTGGCCATGTGGCTCGTGGCGATCGAATTCGGCATCATACGCCAGTTTAAGCCCGGAACGGGCTCTGCGGGCAAGGTATCGGTGCTGGTACTGATCACGGTAGCCGCATGGTGCGTTACGTCATATTTCTTCGGGCTGATGCAGGTCACGTTTGAACTGGTGGTACCGAGCGTGCTCGCAGCCACCATCATAGCCAATTTCGTGCTGGCGCTCATCGACAAGCACGGCAACAACATGGCTTACCTGCTCTCGGGACTGTTCCTGGGCGTGGTGCCGGGCGTGATCCTGTTTATAGTCATGGACTCGATGCCCCTCGCGTGGGCGGTATGTCTGATGATCAGCATCATACTGTTCGCGGGAGCCGTGATATTCCGCGGCAAGGCCGTAAAAGCCGAGCTGCAGAGGCGATTCCATGTTTAGTTGTTGAAGAGTTTTTTGTCCTGAGCCTCGCGCTCATCGGGCGTTTCGCATTCGCGTTTGATGTCGCCTTTTTTCTTGCGGTCGATGATCAGATCGAGCGGCTGGGGCTGGCTGAAATAGTATCCCTGCGCCAGTTCGCAGCCGATCTCTTTTACGAATTCCAGCTGTTCCTCGGTCTCTACGCCCTCGATCAGCGGATGGATCTTCAGGTCGCGGACCATTTTGACGAGGGCCTTGAGTATCACGCGGTTTACGCCGTTATGGTCGTCGAGGTGCTTTAAGAGCTCCATGTCGAATTTGACCAGATCGAACTCGAAACGGTTGAACATGTTGATGGCCGAATATCCGCTGCAGAAATCGTCGAGCCAGATGAGGTATCCGCTCTCGCGCAGGCGCCTCAGCTGCTCCCGGAATCTGTCTTCCTCGGTGGCGAGGTCCTGCTCGGTGATCTCTACGATGAAGTTGCGCTTATCTCCGTATTTCGAGATCTCATATTTGTCGTAGATGCGGTTCATCTCCGCAACGATATCGGCATGGTCGAAGTCCTGTCTGGAGAAATTGACCGAAACGGGGATGACGTCGAGTCCGTTGTCGAGCCTTATCTTTATTTCTTTGCAGATCTGTTCGAACATGTACAGATCGAGTTTGTACAGCAGATGGTACTTGGACAGCACAGGGATGAACGCGGCGGGAGAGATCATGCCGCGCCACGGGTCCTGCCATCTGGCCAGTCCCTCGAATGCCGCTATTTTGCGGTTCTCCACGCGCACGAGCGGATGGTAGAAAACCTTGATCCAGCCGTGCTCCAGCGCATTTTCGAAATTCTCTATGATATATCTGCTCTGCAGATACGCATCGGCGGCCTCCTGTGAGAAGAAGGATACCTCACGGTTCAGGTCGTTTTCTATCTGCTTGAGCGCATGCTTGGCATGGTCTATCGCCTCGGGGGGCTCGACGTCCTCGGTGACGGGACAGACGCCGAAACGCAGGCCTGAAGTATTGCCGAAGGCATGCTGCCTGATATATGTGTTGATCTCGCGCAGAGTTTCGGTAAGCGCGTCATCGCTCGGTGAATCCGCGATAATGATGAAATGATCGTCCATCGCTCTGGTGACCAGAGACTTTGGCAGATTCTGCTTTAGAGTCTTTGCTGCCAATGTCAGCAGTTTGTCGCCCTCTTTAACGCCGTACTGGTTGTTGTAGGAGCGCATGGCTATGATATCCGAATATACCATGTAAGGGGTCCGTCCGCTCGCGCGGATGGCATTTATTCTTTCGGGACCGAACTCATGCAGGTAGTTGAGGTTGGAGATGGTGGTCACCGGATCCTTGTAAAAACGGTCGTTGCGGGAGAATACATACTCCTTCATCTTCTCCTTGGTGAGCGCACGCGTGTTGGTCAGATCCGAGTATACTACGAGTGCGAGCTCCGTGCCGTCCGGCATGGTCTGCCATCTGGCAAGTCCGTGTATCAGCATGTCCACAGCGGGAGCGTCCACTGCGTCGGGATTGCCGTCGGAAGGATCGATATGGCAGCGGAATACGATGTCATACGGGCCGCGTTTCTGCAGGAACTCATCGCCTACCTTGGCAACATACCCCACGTCGTCGGGATGCATGCGCTCGAACATGGCCACACTCAGCCAGTCGCAGGCCTTTTCGCGGCTGATGCCGACCGTCTTGCAGAAACCGTCCGATATGAGGACCGGAACCGGCTTGTTGTCTATATTCTGGTAGTATACGAAAGAGGCGGCGCTGCTCTCGTAAGCCTTTTTTAAGTCTTCGGGAAATTGATACATAAGCCCTCCGTGCTGCCTGCTGTGCATAGTAGCAGTAATTATAATGGAACTTATACAGTATAGCACGACATGAGAAATAAAGCAACGCAAAACATGAGTTTTGTAAAATTATAATACGATAAGGTGTTGCATATACACGAAAACGAAAGCCAATGATATAAAAATACCCGGAACGCAAAATTATGCATTCCGGGTTATTTTGTAATTTATTATCGGCTTAGAACGAGATGCCGAACTTCTGGATCAGATCCATGGGATCTGCTGCCTGGGTCCAGTCAGCGATCTCGACCATGAGATAGTTCGCAGCGCCGGGAACATACTGGAGTAAGATCACATACTTGTAAGGGGTCTCTTCTTCCTCGATCACAAATACATAAGAGGGCTGGGTCATGCCGTTAAATGTAACGGTGAAGTCCGAAGCGGCATATTCATCCTCGTAGAACTGAACAAAGCTCCTGAGGTCATCCGAGATGTCGTTTTCCTTGATCGAAACACGGGAATCGGTATAGTAAGCCTGCAGATTCTCATCGGGCTCTACAAAGATATAGGGATCCATTGCCTCGGGATTCCACTCTGCGGGGAAAGGAAGCGAAACGGTCTGACCGCCTACGAGCAGGTAGTAAACGCCGTCTTGTACGAAGGTGATCTCCTCGGGCAGGTCACCGCCGTCACCGGTAAGGCCTGTATCAACGGTATCATCGCCGTCATCGCCGTCATCGCCGCTGCCGATGATGTCCTCGGGATCGGTGATGTCCCAGCCGTCCTCGTCCTCAACGCCCTTAGCGGCCTCTGTCGCGTTTGTCCTTACATCCTCGGGGATGGTTACGCTGATACTGCCGTCACGGTCGATGGCGATCGTAAGAGCGAGGTTGGCGATGTTGAGTGAGAGCGGAAGTCCGTCCTCGCCGTCCTCCTTGATCTCGGTGGAAAGACTGAAGTTCTCTACCTTGACAGTAATGTTTTTAAGATTCTTTTCCTTGTCGAAATCAGCGGTGGTGGTGAACTTGCCGGTGCCGTTCTCGTAGAGGCCCTTAACCGCCTCATCAACGTTGATCGAGCCGGAGAGAGCGGAAGCTACGCTGCCTGCAACCTCGGAAGAAACCTTGGTCAGATCGTCCTTGAACGCGTTGTAGAACTCTTCCCATGTGAAAGAGGTGGTAACGTTGTAGCCGTCTGCGGTCTCGGTGAGCTTGGTCTTGTCGGCGGTGAACTGATCGCTGTTCTTGAACAGCTCATCGGTCTTCTGGTTCTCGACATCTACGTTGTAGCTCTCGAGCATCTTGGTGTACTGCTCAACAAAGTCCTGGAGGGACTGCGTGGACTTGGTCCATACGCTGTCGTCCTCGTTGGAGTAAACGGTGATCTCTTCGCCGTTTGTATTGTCGAAGTAGAATTTTACGTTGCTGTTTTCGGTATCGGTCTGCTTCTCATCGGAGAACATCGAAGATGAAGTCATGGACATCTCGATGTGAGCGTCGCCCTCACCGAGGTTGCTCTTGGAAGCAAAGTTTCCGCTGAGGTTCATGTTGATGTCGAACTTGGCGAGTCCGAGGAGATTGAGCTTCATCGCAACCTGTCCGTCAGCCTTGATCTTGCCGTCGGGGATATTTGCGGAGTAGGTCTCGTTGCCCTCGGTGCCGGTCTTTGTGAAGACGGTCTTTAATTCCGCACCGGTCTTGTCGATCAGTTCCTTTACCGTAACGGGTACGGGAGTGGGTGTTGCGGGGGCCTCTGTTGCTGTAGGGGTCTCTTCCTCAACTACCTTATCTTTTTTCTTGCAGCCTGCCAGTGAAAGCACGAGCAGAGTGCAGATAAGCAGCATTGATAATAATCTTTTTGTTTTCATACATTCCTCCTATTATTGCGCGTCACTTAAAGAACGGACGCCTTACGAATTATACCCTTTTTATTCTCAATGTCAACTTTTTTGTTCACGAGGGTGTGTGTTGCCGATTTACAGGGCGGTCGATTTGAGTTATGCTCTTTTTAAAGAAAATACGATGTTTTACGGAGAAATGATGAAAACAGTCAGAGTGGCGGCGGCCGTGATCAGGTCGCATAATGAGAGCGGAGAGCCGGTGATATTCGCGACGCAGCGCGGATACGGCGAATACAAGGACTGGTGGGAGTTCCCGGGCGGAAAGCTCGAGGCCGGTGAGACTCCCGAGCAGGCGCTCGTGCGCGAGATCCGCGAGGAACTGACGGCGGATATACGCGTGGGCAGCCTGATACATACGATAGAGTACGATTACCCGACGTTCCATCTGTCGATGGACTGTTTCTGGGCCGAGGTGGTGAGCGGCGAGCTGGTGCTCAAAGAAGCCGAGGCGGCCGGGTGGCTGACAAAAGAGGAGCTGCGCAGCGTGAACTGGCTGCCGGCGGATATTGAGATACTCGACCTGATAGCGGCCGGGATGTAACGTTTTTTGGGAGGTGCGGCATGGCATTTAGGATAGTTCGCAGCGATATCGCAAAAATGAATACGGATACTGTCGTGAGCCCGCGCCTCATAGCGTCGGAGCCCGGAGAAGAGCGGCTCCGCGCGGGGTACCGCACAGGTCTTACCGAGGCATACGCACAGGGGCACAGGTCTGCATCGCTGCCGCTGGTCTTCGATGGAGACACGGGCTGCACAAAGGAGGAGAGCCTGCGCATCGCGGCCGATGAGATCAACGCTTTCCTGCCTGAGCATGACATGGACATATTCCTCGTCGTACCGGACGAGCGGGAAGGCGCGCCGGGACGGGAATTCTGCCCCGGTCTGGAGGAGTACATCGGCAGGAATTACGTGGAGCCTGTGCCGGAGTCGGAGCGGATAGAGGAAAGTAAGCCGGCCGGACATCCTGCGGCTTACGAAATGCCGGACGGGTTTGTCGGCAGCATACGGAAAAACGCTCTTTTTAAAGTATTTGAAAACAGGAAGGCGGCGAAGGCAAAACCTGAGCCCGAGAGGCCGCGGGAGCGGCGGGCAGAGAAACCGCCTATGGTGCCGCAGGCATTTGAGGCCGCGCAGTGTTTCTCTGTAAGTGAAGCGGAGGCGGCAGACTACTGCGATTTCGAGGGGGAGCACGAGAGCAAGCTCGAGGAGCGCATGCGGCATCTGTCCGATACATTTTCGCAGTACCTGATGTATCTGATAAAGGAAAAGGGACTCGAGAACGCGGAGGTCTATCGCCGCGCGATCGTTGACAAAAAAGTTTTTTCAAAGATCAAGAACAATCCCGACTATCATCCGCAGAAGCTCACGGCGCTGTGCCTGTGCGTCGGTGCAGGTCTGAACCTCGACGAATCGAAGGACCTGCTGGCGAGAGCCGGCTACGCGCTCTCGCCCTGCGACAAGACGGATATCATATTCTCGTATTTCATCGAGAATGAGATATATGACATGCTCGAGCTCGACATTCAGCTCGAGGAGCACGGCCTGCCGTGCATCATACAATGACCGGTTTACCGGGATATTCCACAGCCGTTCATGATCATTTACAGGGTCGCCCGCCGGGCGACCTGTATTTTTTTTGCGCATAGTATAATGGGCCCATCAAAGGAAAACCGGACATTCCGGTGCACATATAAGGAGGAAGATATTATGCGTGAAGATCTGACTGAAGTTGTTTTTATTCTGGACAGGAGCGGTTCGATGAGCGGACTCGAGAGTGACACGATCGGAGGTTTCAATTCGATGATCGAAAAACAGCGCAAGGAAGAGGGAGAGGCACTGATCTCCACTATCCTTTTTGATGACCGCAGTGAGGTGCTCTACGACAGGGTGCCCGTTAAAAAAATCGAGCCCATGACCGACCGCCAGTACTATGTGAGAGGCTGCACGGCCCTGCTCGATGCCATCGGCGGCGCGATACACCATATCTCGAACGTGCACAAATACGCGCGTGAGGAGGACCGCCCAGCAAAGACTCTCTTCATCATCACGACGGACGGTATGGAGAACGCCAGCCGTGAGTACAACTACAGAAAGGTAAAGGAGATGGTTGAAAAGGCAAAGAAGAAATACGACTGGGAGTTCCTGTTCTTAGGCGCCAACATCGACGCGATCGAGGTGGCCGGACGCTTCGGCATCAGTGCCGACCGCGCGGTCAACTACGAGTGCGACAGTGTCGGCACCGCGCTCAATTTCGATGTTCTCTCGGATACGGTCTCGACGGTCCGCAAGGCAAAGTCGATGTGCTGCGCAAGAGCTGAGATGGAGGAGAGCCTCGAGCCCATCAGAGCGGACTATGAGAAGAGGCATAAGGCGAGATAAGGGATAATTTAGGTAATTTATGCATTTTTAATTGGATTGCGGACCCTCCGGATGGTATATTTAATGTGTGAACAATTCTTAGACATTGCCTCACAGAAAGGAACCACACCATGAACATATCCGCATCCGACCGCGCCAGACTCCTTAAAGCCCAGCAGGGCGAGCTGGACGGCGTTGTCACTTATCTGAGACTTGCCGAACTGGTGAGTAACGAGACAGATGCCAAAACCTTCAAACGGCTCGCGGCCGATGAAGGGCGGCACGCCGCGGTGTTTAAGCAGTATACCGGCGAGGTGCTGCAGCCGAAGCGTCTGCAGGCGATAGCGGTTGCTGCGGCTTACCGTCTGCTCGGGAAACGGATACTGTATCCCATCATTGCGAGGTTCGAGTACTCGGCCGTGCCCGGGTATGAGCAGCTGATGAAGGATTATCCTGAGGTCGGGTCGGTAAAGGATGACGAAAAGCGCCACGGAGATACGCTCAAAGCGCTTTTGGGCAACGGCGAGTATAACGATGCGCCGCTCATCCTTCCCATCGCGAGCGTGGCATTGCTCGTGTTCTCGATCTTTTACAGACGCAGGATGTATCATGGACAGTCGGACCGTTTCTTGAAAGGCACTGACAAAACACAGGAGGGATGATCAATGAACGAAACTCTGAAAGTACTCGAGACCAGAAGAAGCTGCAGAAACTTCAAGCCCGACATGATCAAGGAGGAGGAACTCAAAGCCATCCTCAGGGCGGGCACGTACGCACCCACAGGCATGGGCAAGCAGAGCCCCATCATCATCGCGGTGACCGATAAGGCGTTCAGAGACGAGATCGCGGAGGAAAACCGCAAGATCGCCGGCGGCCCCGAGGGATACGATCCTTTTTACGGAGCACCCGTTATCCTGATCGTCCTTGCTAAAAAGGATGTTGTGACCCATGTGTATGACGGTGCACTCGTTCTCGGCAATCTCATGAACGCCGCGGAGAGCCTCGGCGTGGCGAGCATCTGGATCCACAGGGCAAAGGAGGAGTTCGAGTCCGATTTCGGTAAGAATATCCTCAAGCGGCTCGGTATCCCGGACGAATACGAGGGCATCGGACACTGCGCGCTCGGATACGCCGCAGTACCCGCAAAGGAGCCCGTACCCAGAAAGGACAATTACGTATACTGCCTGTGATCCGGCATGATAAGGAGTCAGTATGTCATTTGAAGCGATAAATGAGAATACCTACGTCTGTGATGACGGACATGTGCGCTTTTTCCTGCTGACCGGCGAAAAAGAGGCGCTGCTGATCGACAGCGGCATGCAGGTGACAAACGCAAAGGAGCTGGCGGAAGAGATAACCGACAAACCGCTGAAACTCTTTAATACCCATGCGGACAGGGACCATACCGCGAGCAACTGTGAGTTTGACCGCGTCATGATGAATCCCGCAGAGTTCGTAAACTACAGGCAGGACCACCCCTCGCAGAAGATGGTGCCCGTATATGACGGGGATGTGATCGACCTCGGCGGCAGGCAGCTGAAAGCCATCGTGCTGCCCGGCCATACTCCCGGCAGTACCGCGCTGCTTGACCTGGACAGCGGCATGCTCTTCAGCGGCGATCCCATACAGCGGGGCGGCAGGATATACATGTTCGGTGCGATGAGGGATATGTCGGCCTACATCCTGAGCCTGAAGCGCCTGATGTCGCTCGGTGAGGACATTAAAGAGATCTATCCGAGCCACGGCGAGTATCCGCTCACTATGGACATAGTCCCGGAGCTGATAGCCGGCGCGGAACGCGTTGAGCGCGGCGAGATCACGCCTACGCGCACCGAGTTCTTCGGCAACACCATCGATGAGTGTGATATCGGGATAGACGTGCTTTTGTGCGACGTAAGGGCGGAAAACAAATGATAACTTTTAATTCTGAGATAATTGCGGATGCCGGGCTTTCGACCGGCGTCCGTTATGCTGTAAGAGCACTGGAGCGTGACATCGCCGCGACCTGCCTTGAGAACGGGCCGGCGGGCATACCGATCAGGATCTGCCTGCGGGACGGGATTGCGCCCGAGTGCTTTATCGTTGAGGTTGCAGACACGGGGACGGTTCTTTTGTCTTCAGGAATGGTGCCCGGCACCGGGACAGATGCCGGCGGCAGGCGCCTCCTCATATCCGCGTCCGACGACCTCGGCCTGATCTACGGCATATATCATGTGAGCAGGCATTTCCTCGGCGTCCGCGATCTCTGGTTCTGGAATGAGCAGAGCTTTATAAAGCGCGGGGGTTATGCGGTTCCCGATGATTATTCGTTCATATCGAAGCCTTTTGCGGTCAGGTTCCGCGGCTGGTTCATCAACGATGAGGTGCTGATCGATGACTGGAAGATAGACGGCGACAACGATAAACCGTGGGAGATGGCGTTTGAAGCGCTGCTGCGCTGCGGAGGCAATATGACTATCCCCGGCACCGATGAAAATGCGCATATCTATTGCAGGCTCGCGTCAGAGATGGGGCTGTGGATCACGCATCACCATGCGGAACCGCTCGGCGCGCGCATGTTCGCCAGAGCCTATCCCGACCTCGATGCTTCGTACGACAGATATCCGGAACTGTTCGAAGGGCTCTGGAGAGAGGGCATAGAAAAACAGAAAGACTATAAGGTCATCTGGAACCTCGGTTTTCGCGGCCAGGGAGACAGGCCTTTCTGGGCGGACGATCCCGCGTATGATACGGATGAGAAAAGAGGCAGGCTCATCAGCAGCCTGATCCGTAAGCAGTACGACCTGATAAGGTCGGTTGACCCGGACGCGGTCTGCTGCAGCAATCTGTACGGCGAGACAATGGAGCTGTACCAAAAGGGCCTGCTCGATATACCCGGGGATGTTATATTCATCTGGGCCGACAACGGCTTCGGCAAGATGGTAACCCGCCGCCGCGGCAGACACAATCCCAGGGTCTGTGCATTACCGGAGAGTGCAGGTACGGGACGGCACGGCATCTATTACCATGCTTCGTTCTACGACCTGCAGGCTGCGGGGCAGATGACTATGCTGCCCAATTCGCCGGAGTTTGTTGTAAATGAGCTGAATGAGGTATTTGAAAAAGGAGCGGACGATTACTGGATGATCAACTGCTCCAATATCAAGCCGCATGCGTATATCCTCGACCTGATCGCGCGGATATGGAGGGACGGCACGAAGGGCGCCGCCACGGAGGGCAATTCGGGTGCCTGTCACCCGAATGATGACCGGAATGGTGACCAGAATGGTGACAGGCACCCTGCAGACGCGTTTGTCCGCGCGCATCGCGACGAATACTGCGCCGCATACTACGGCGCGGGGTGGGATAAGGATACCCCCGGCTGCGAAAACGGCAGAGAGGCAGGACTGGCAGCTGTCTCAGAGCTGTACCGTTTATGGCCGGAGTATGCCCCGAAGTACGGCCCGAACGCAGACGACCATGCGGGAGAGCAGTTCGCGAACCACGGGGCGAGGGTACTGGCCTCCGCGCTGATCACGAATTTCGACCGGAATGACCCCATGGGCACTAAGCCTGCGGGTGAGTGGCTCTGGTTTGCCGATGAGGAGACACTGCACGGGCAGATAACCCGTTACAGGGAAGTTGTCGAACCTGCGGTACGGGGCTATAAGGAGTATCTGGATAAGGCGCAGGATACCGCTGCCGGGCTTCCTGCGGATACGGCCGTTATACTTAAGGATACGCTGATCTGGCAGATAGAATATCTCTATTACAGCTATCTCGGCGCGCTGCATATCTGCGACGCGGCAAATGCGTGCCTGACAGACCGGGATTATCTTAAGGGATTTTATGAGGCGGGACTCGCCGCAGAGGCTTTCCGGACCGGATACGAAGAGATGCGCGGTACGGAAAGAGGCGTATTCGCCGGATTTTTCAACAATGACTGCGAGGCCGATATCAGGCAGTCGCATTATGTGGCAAAGGGCCTGATGTCGTATTTAAGGTTCTGCGGGGACGGGCCGCATTTCTACGGCTGGCAGAGGCAGTTCCAGAAGGGCGCCGGCGGGAACAAGGTCCATCTGATCCTCCGCCTGAAGAGGCATCTGACCGATGAGGAGCTGTGGGAGCTGATAAAATAAACTTTTTATTAACTCCCGCAGCAGCTTATTGACATAATACATTGTGCAAAATATAATGGTGTCAAATTTAAACAACAGAAACGGAGGTAATATATCATGGCAACACTCGTAACTTATTTCAGCGCGGAAGGAACAACCGCAAAGGTAGCCAAGGAGTACGCTGCAAAGATCGGCGCGGACATTTTTGAGATCGTCCCCGAGACACCCTATACCAAATCAGACATCAACTGGGTCAATCCCGTTGCGCGCTGCAACCGTGAGCAGATGGGACATAAGGATGTTCCCGTAGCCGGCAGAATAGCCGATTTTGAAAAATACGACACCGTTTACATCGGATTCCCGATCTGGTACGGTCAGGCACCCAGGGTTGTGTACACCTTCGTCGAGGGCTACGACTGGAGCGGCAAGACCGTTCATGCATTCGCTACTTCGGGCGGCAGCAAGATAGGCAAGACCGCGGAAAAACTCGGGCCTTCGCTCAAGGGCGCTGTTTCCGTCGATGCCAAGCTGGTATTTAAGGCATCGGATATCTGATCGGACGGAGATTACGACATGGCACAGGAATATGAACAGCTTTTGCTGAAAAATCAGTTATGCTTTCCGATGTACGCGTGCAGCAGAAAGATAGTCGGAAAGTACACTCCCTATCTGAGCCCCCTCGGACTCACCTACACCCAGTATGTGGTGCTGATGGTACTCTGGGAGCATGAGAGCATGAATGTCGGGCAGCTCGGCAGCGCGCTCTATCTCGACGCGGGAACTCTGACACCGCTCCTGAAAAGGCTCGAGAAGGCCGGTTATGTGACGAGGGAGCGCTCCAAAGAGGACGAGCGCGTAACAGTTATCAGCATTACCGAAGAGGGTAATGCGCTCAAGGAACAGTGCAAGGATATCCCGATGAAGATCGCTTCGCAGGGCTTTGCGCTCAGCGAACAGGAGGCACGGGAACTCTACGGGCTTCTGTACAGGTTTTTGGAAGGATAAACGATCATGGAAAAAGAATTCAACATACAGGAATATATGACTCAGGGCGTCGAGCGCGTTGTTTCGGACGCGATCAAGGCGACACTTAAGAACCCCAAAGAGAGCGCTTTTATGCTGAGCTTCGCGAAGGCGAGCGCCTCGGCATCGAAAAAGCGCAAAAAGGCGGAGAAAGCGGGAGAGCATATCCCTCCGTTCCTGATCGCGAGCATCACGAGCAAATGCAATCTGCACTGCGCGGGCTGCTATTCCAGATGCAACCACGCCACCGTGGATTCGGAGCCTGTCAGCCAGCTCACGAACGAGGAGTGGGGCAGGATATTCGACGAGGCGGACGAGCTGGGCATCAGCTTTATCCTGCTCGCGGGCGGAGAACCGATGCTGCGCAGGGATGTTATCGAGGCGGCAGGCAGGAAAAAGAGCATCCTGTTCCCGATATTCACGAACGGAACCTTTATGGACGAGCGGTATTTCGACCTGTTCGAGAACAGCCGCAACCTGGTGCCGATCATGAGCATCGAGGGCAAAAAGGAGATCACCGACGCCAGACGCGGCGAGGGCATCTATGACCGCCTGATCAAAAACATGGACGAGCTGCATGAGCGCGGCCTGATATTCGGCGCGTCCGTGACGGTTACCACGGAGAATGTCAGGGAGGTTACCTCGGACGAGTTTTTGAGCGAGCTCTCCGACAGAGGCTGCAAGGCAGTGATATTCGTGGAGTTCGTGCCTGTCACCGAGGAGAGCAGCGATCTGGCTCCGAAGGAGGCCGAGAGAGAGTATCTTAAGGCTGAGATCGCGCGCCTCAGGGAAGAGAGGCCTCAGATGGTCTACATCTCATTCCCCGGCGACGAAAAGAGCTCGGGCGGCTGTGTGGCTGCGGGCAGAGGCTTCTTCCACATCAACTCGCACGGCGGCGCGGAGCCCTGTCCTTTCTCACCGTATTCGGATGTAAATATCAGGAATTCATCGCTCCGTGATGCCATGCATTCACCCCTGTTCATGGCTCTTCAGAGCGGCGACATACTGCTGGACGACCACGAGGGCGGTTGCGTGCTGTATGAAAAGCGTGAACTCGTCGAGCAGCTTATGAGGAAAGAAAATGGCCAGACTGCTTAATCTGATTATCGTAATACTTGAGATCATTGCATTTGCAAAGGTCAGTAAACGCGGCGGGGGCATCAAAAAGGGCCTGACATTTTACACGATAATCTCCAACCTGATCGCGTGCGCGGCATCTGTGCTGCTCGTGATATTCGGGCAGAGAGCTTTTGTGGAGGTGCTGAGGTTCACTGCGACGGGCATGCTCGCGATGACGTTTTTCGTCACGGCGTGCATACTGGTGCCCGTATCAGGCAGGGTAAAGGAGCTGCTCTTCTCGGGCAGCGGCCTGTTCCATCACCTGCTGATACCGGTGCTGTCGGCGGTATCGTATATCTTTGCTGAGGACAGGGCCTCGATCCTGTGGGTATGGATTCCCGTGATCGTGACACTCGCGTACGGGCTTACGATGCTTTATCTGAACGCGGCGGGAAAGGTCGACGGACCGTACCCGTTCTTCCGTGTGAATAAGCTCGGGGCCGTAAAGACTACGGCATGGATGGTGGTACTGATCATGGCGGTAAGTGTTCTTTCGGGCGCGGTCGGATATCGCAGGCCGGCTGAGAGTGATGTGAAATACATTTTTGTCCACGGGCTTTCGGGCTGGGGCAGCTATGATACGATAAACGAGTTTTTCCCGTACTGGGGACTGTCGGGCGGCAGCATCATCAGGTACCTGAACAACCGCGGATATGAGAGTTATGCGGCGTCTGTCGATCCTACGGGCAGCGCATGGGACAGAGCCTGCGAGCTGTACGCGCAGCTGGCGGGGACAAGAGTCGATTACGGCGAGGCGCACAGCCGCGCGGCGGGGCATGAGCGGTTCGGCAGGGATTTTACCGGAAAAGCCCTGATAGACGACTTTGATCAGTCAAAGATAGCTCTTATCGGACATTCCTTCGGAGGAGCGACGATCCGTCTCTTTTCAGAGATACTGCGCGACGGCAGCGCCGAGGAGCGGGCGGTGACCGATGAGGCGGACCTTTCACCGTATTTTAAAGGCGGGAGCACGGCGAAGCTTCTGGCGGTCGTAACGCTCGCGGCACCCACGAACGGGACCACGGCCTACGATATGTACGAGGATAAGAGCTTCGATCTGTCCGCGATAGATATTCCTGAAAAATACGAGAAGACCGGAGGCGCGGTATCAAAAGGCACAAAGCCTGTGCTTGACGGCCGTGCGTCCTGGGATTACGCGTCGTACGATATGCATATCGACAACGCACTCGCGCTCAACGAGAGCATAACCACTTTCAGGGATGTGTACTATTTTGCTTATCCCTGCGCTTCAACGGTCGAGAACGCGGACGGGAGCTTTTCTCCCGATCCTTCGATCACCGAGAGCATTTTCATGAAGGGCGCCATGTACATGAGCAGATATACGGGCGTCACAAAGGGCGGCACCGAGATCGGCAAAGCCTGGCAGCCCAACGACGGCCTGGTAAACGAGATCTCCGCCGGCGCGCCTTTGGGTGCCCCGCAGAGCAAATTTGCGGACGGGACCGTGCCCGAGCCCGGACGGTGGTATGTAATGCCCACGTTCAGGGGAGACCACATGGCTTTCCAGGGAGGTCTCACAAAGCGCATAAACATTAAGCCGTTCTATCTCGAACTGGCAAAGATGATATCGGAACTGTGACCCGGAAACGGTAAATTTCGGAACCCGCATACATAGGTGCGGGTTCTCTTTTTTTATGCTTGACAGGAAAAAGAAACTATAGTAATCTTTGATAGCGAACAGTGATAACTTATTTTTCGGAGTTGCCGTTATGCCCAGAGATAAAACACTCAGTCATGAAAAGGTTAAAAAAGCGATCCGCGACGAGTTCCTTGAAAAAGGCTATGAGGATGCTTCCATCAGGAGCATCGGGGCGCGTGCGGGTATGACTTCGGCCGGCCTTTACAGGCATTATGACGACAAGGAAGCCATGTTCAACGCCATGGTCGAACCGCTGGTCGAGAGCATTAAGGCGTGGACGGACAGGCATACCGGCAGGAAGTACGATCTTCTGGACAGCGGGACGCCGAAGGAAGAGCTTTTCGGGGAAACTTTCATAGACCTGATCAGGGAAGTCATACTTCCGCGAAGGGATGAGTTCATCCTCCTGATGACACGCTCACGGGGGACCAAATACGAGAACTTCGTCCACGACTATGTAGAGAGCAACCAGAGAGAGTTTCTGGAGGCCATCAGATTTCTGAAGGATAAGGGATATCCGGTGATCGATATCAGTGAGGAGGAACTGCACATGCTGCTTTCAGCGTACCTGACCGCGTGCTTTGAGCCCATCATACACGATTTTGACAATGATAAGATAGACAGTTTTCTGAATACGGTCCAGGAGTTCTTTATGCCGGGATGGCTGAGGATAATGGGTATCAGATAGAGAAGAGCCGAAAGGCTCTTTTTTATTGTTTAAGTTATCGCTCTTGAGTTAGCGATAGCTAACCGAAATGACACATCGATAACCGTCATGCTGCGGCTGCCGGGTGTTTTATATAGATCAAAATGCAAAGGGAGGAACAGAAAGTGGGAAAGACAGAAAAGTATGACCACATGAAACTGATCAGGGAATACGCGGGAAACCATAAGTACCTGATCACTCTCGGGAGGTGTCTGGCGGCCGTGAGCGCCGTGCTGACGCTGATCCCGTACTATGAGTTATGGAAGATCATCAGGATCGCGGTAAACGGCGAAGATCCGGATACGATCAAGGGACATGCACTGCTGGCGGTCGGGCTGATCATCGGCGCGCTGCTCGTTTACATCGCGGCGCTCTTATGCACGCATATCGCGGCATTCCGTGTGCAGGCCAGCATGCGCAGCTCGCTGATGCGCAGGATACTTACACTGCCGCTCGGCGTTTTTGACGAGGACGGAACGGGAAAGATCAGACGTATCGTAAACGATTCGACGGCCGCTACCGAGACTTATATAGCGCACAGCCTGGCCGACAAGACCGTTGCGACGGTCACTCCGATAGGCCTGATCGTTCTGGTATTCGGGTTTAACTGGAAGATCGGTCTTATCTGCGTTATACCGGCCATCATCGGATTTGCGTGCATGATGAAGATGATGGGTAAGGACATGCAGGCAAAGATGAAGGAGTACCAGGACGCGCTCGAGACCATGAGCAGCGAGGCGACCGAATACGTAAGGGGCGTCCCGGTAGTAAAAACGTTCGGCCAGACTGTACATTCCTTCAAACGGTTCAAGGACTGCATCAGCGGCTACTGCAGCTGGGCAACGCAGTATACGCTGATGCTGAGAGTCCCGATGGCATTCTTTATGACCTTTATCAACGCGATATTCGCGTTCATAGTGATCGCTGCGTATGTCGTTACGAAGAACGGCATTGAGAACGCGGATATCCTGAACGTTATGTATTACATCATCATTATGCCTCTCGTTACCATCGCGCTGACTAAGATCGCGTATTCGGGTGAAGCGGAGATGAACCTTATAGATGCGCTGAAGCGCGCGGATAAGATCATGGAGATCGAGCCCCTGTCCGAGGGCACGTCAAAGAAAGCTCCCGCGGACTGCGGTATCGTGCTGAAGGATGTTTCCTACAGGTATAAGGACGCAGCGCGCGACGCGGTAAGCAATGTGACCCTCAGTATCAGGCCCGGTGAGCATGTGGCGTTCGTTGGCCCGTCGGGTTCGGGAAAGACCACTCTTGCGGAGCTGATCGTAAGGTTCTTTGACGTGACAAAGGGTGAGATACTCATAGGCGGCGTAAATGTTAAGGACATGCCGTCATCGGAGCTGATGAAGCAGGTTTCTTTCGTGTTCCAGGACAGCAGGCTGATCAAGAAATCGATCCTCGACAATGTGCGCATGAGCAGACCGGACGCGTCCGAGGCTGAGGTGCTCGACGCCCTGAAAAAAGCGCAGTGCATGGATATCATCGAAAAACTGCCGGACGGCATACATACCGTGATCGGGGAGAAAGGGACCTATCTCTCCGGCGGCGAACAGCAGAGGATCACGATCGCGAGGGCTGTATTAAAGGATGCCCCGATCCTTATCCTTGACGAAGCGACCGCGTTTGCGGATCCCGACAACGAGACAAAGGTGCAGGCGGCATTTGAGGAGCTTTCGAAGGATAAGACCCTTATCATGATCGCGCACAGGCTCAGCACCGTAATGAACGCCGACAGGATATTTGTGATGGATGACGGAAAATGCACCGAATCCGGAACACATGATGAACTGATGAAGCGGGACGGTCTGTATAAGCGGATGTTCGATGAGTATACCAGATCGATCGAATGGAAGGTAGGTGCCTGAGATGATAGAGAGATTACAGCATAAATACGCGCTCTCGAGACAGGGCGCGAAGGATATGATCAAGGCCTGCGTGAGCGTTACGGTCACAAACATCGTCCTGATGATGACCGCGGGGATCCTGTATACGCTGATAAAGGACCTGCTCGAAGGAAACCTCGGGAAAGACAGGATACCGTTCTACGCGATCGGGTCGGTGATCATAATGGCCCTTATTTTCATAACCAATTATATCCAGTACAATTCGACCTTTTTCGCCACATACCGCGAGAGCGGAGTGCGCCGCACGATGATCGCGGAGAAGCTCAGAAAACTGCCTCTTTCGTATTTCGGCAAAAAGAATCTGGCCGATCTGACCACGAACCTGATGGGTGACTGCGCGATGATCGAGACGGCTTCGAGCCACTGGATCCCTGAGCTGATCGGTGCGGTGATTTCGGTTTGCCTCGTCGGTGTCAGCATGTTTTTCTTCTTCGACTGGAGAATGGTGCTGGCCAGTTTCTGGGTAATCCCCGTTGCTTTTATCATCGTGATCAGCTGCTCGGGCGCTGAAAAGAGAGCTACCCGCAAAAACCAGGCGATCAAACTGGACATGGCCGACGGCATCCAGGAATGCCTTGAATCGATCAGGGACCTGCGTGCCAACAACGCCGAGGGCAGATACATGGAAGAACTCGACGTCAAGATCAAAAAGGTTGAAAAATTCGCTCTGTTCACAGAGCTTAAAATGGCGGTCTACGTTAATTCCGCGGCGATCGTGCTGAAGCTCGGTATCGGAACGACAGCCGTTGCGGGCGGCGCGCTTTTCGCGAAAGGCGAGATCGACCTGCTGACATTCTTTATGTTCCTGATGCTCGCCGCGCGCCTGTACAGCCCCATGGAGATATCGCTCCAGAACTTTGCCGCGATCATTTCCACGGGCATACAGTGCGAGAGGCTGGATGAGATGCTCTCGCACGAGATCCAGACCGGTTCTGAGGAACTGAACAACAACGGATACGACATCGTATTCGACCATGTGGGCTTCAAATACGCGGATGATACGGATGTGCTGAAGGATGTCAGCTTTACCGCAAAACAGGGTGAAGTAACGGCGCTGATCGGGCCGTCCGGCGGCGGAAAGACCACTATATCGAGACTCGCGGCAAGGTTCTGGGATGTTAACAGCGGCCGCATCACGCTCGGCGCCACGGATATCTCAAAGATAGACCCCGAGACACTGCTGACGAAATACTCGATCGTTTTCCAGGATGTAACCCTCTTTAACAATTCTGTCATGGAAAACATCCGCATCGGAAAGCAGGGCGCTACCGACGCAGAGGTAATGGAGGCCGCAAGGCTCGCCAACTGTGAGGAGTTCGTAAACCTGCTCCCCGAGAAATACAACACTTATATCGGTGAGAACGGCAGCGAGCTCTCGGGCGGCGAGAGGCAGAGGATATCGATCGCGAGGGCATTCTTAAAGGACGCGCCCGTGATACTCCTCGATGAGGCGACCGCTTCGCTCGACGCTGAGAATGAGACAGCCATCCAGGAGGCACTCTCGAGACTGATCAAAAACAAGACAGTCATGATCATCGCGCACCGCATGAGGACCATCGCAAACGCGGACCATATCGTAGTCTTAAAGGACGGCGTGGTCGCGGAGCAGGGAAGTCCCGAATTCCTGTCGGGATATGACAGCATATACAGCAGGATGACAAAACAGCAGCTGATCTCGCAGAACTGGAAGATGTGAAAAAAGAATTATCAAAGGAGAATAAAAAGAGGCAGGAAAAGTTAGTAAGTGATAACGGGCAGAGGAATCTCTGCCCGTTTCGTGCGAAATAAAACATGCGCCAATATAGTGCAAAGTGTTGAAAATATCAAGAAAACACTTGTAAAAAAGTATCAAACGTATATATAATGTATTCGGTTAGCGGAATCTAACACGATTCCGCGGTTTTACACAGAAAGGCGAAGCTATGATCAAGACAACACTGAAGATCGACGGCATGATGTGCGGTATGTGCGAGGCACATGTCAACGACGCGATCAGAAAAGCGGTACCGGATGCGGCGAAGGTTAAGAGCTCACACACCAAAGGCGAGAGCAGTTTTGTGACCGATGCGGCACCCGATGAAGCGGCGCTTAAGGCCGCGATAGACGAGACCGGGTATACTGTGCTCTCAGTGAGCACCGAACCATACAAAAAGAGATTCTTTGGATTTTAAGGAGGTATGATCATGAAACTTAAGGGAATCGGATTATTTGCGCTGGGCACACTGTTTGGGCTCGAAGGTATCAAACTGTTGTCCTCAAAGGACGCGAAGAAGGTTTATGCGCACTGCACGGCAGGCGTATTGAGGGCAAAGGACTGTCTCGTTACGCAGGTGACGACCCTCCAGGAGAACTGCTCCGACATCTATGCCGAGGCCAAGTCCATCAACGAGGAAAGAGCGAAAAAGGAAGTCGTTGAAGAATGAGATTCACGATCAAACATGAGATAAAGAACAGGATCAGGCTGCATCTGCCCATGAAGCGCATGAGTTTCAGGGAGGCGGACACGTTCGAGTATTATCTGGGCACTTTCCCCGAGATCAGGGAAACAAAGGTCTACGAGAGAACCGCCGATGCCGTGATCGTTTTTGACTGTGACAGGGAGCGGGCGATCGAGATCGTAAAAGGCTTTTCCTTTGATACGGTGCAGGTCCCCGAAAAGGTATTCGAGTGCTCGGGAAGAGAGCTCTCGGCGCAGTATTACGACCGGCTCGTGACTTCCGTGCTCCTGCATTACGGAAAACGGCTTATCATTCCCTTCGACCTGCGCAGGCTGTGGGTCATCGCAAAGACCGTAAAGTACGTATGGCGCGGGCTTAAAACTCTCAAAAACAGAAAACTGCAAGTGGAGATGCTCGATGCCGCCGCGATCACGGCAGCGGTCCTTACCGGGGATTACAATACCGCGTCTTCAGTCATGTTCCTGCTGAAGATCGGAGATATCCTCGAGGAATGGACGCATAAACGCTCCGTGGACGATCTGGCAAGACGCATGTCGCTCAATATCGATAAAGTCTGGCTTCTTACCGACGACGGCGAGGTTCAGGCCGATTCGTCAGAGGTACGCTGCGGCGACCGGGTCATCGTGCGGATGGGAAACATGATCCCGTTTGACGGCGAGGTGGTATCCGGTGAGGCTATGGTCAACCAGGCTTCGATGACGGGAGAATCCGTCGCGGTGCATAAGGGAGTGGGCATGAGTGTGTTTGCAGGGACCGTTGCCGAGGAAGGAGAGCTCACGGTCAGGGTTACCCAGACCGGGGGCTGCGGACGTTTTGACAAGATCGTAAAGATGATCGAGGAGTCGGAAAAACTCAAATCCTCACTTGAGAGCAAGGCCGAGAGACTGGCCGACAGACTGGTTCCCTACACACTGCTGGCATCCGGCCTTACCTGGGCGATCAGCCGCAATATCACCAAGGCTGTATCGGTGCTGATGGTTGATTATTCCTGTGCGCTGAAAATGGCGATGCCCATATCGGTGCTCTCCGCTATCAAGGAGGCTTCCGAGTACGACATAACCGTCAAGGGAGGCAGGTTCCTTGAGGCGGTGGCCGATGCCGATACGATAGTTTTCGACAAAACGGGAACGCTTACCAAGGCACAGCCCACGGTCGTCAGAGTGGTATCGTTTGACGGCGAACCGGAAGACGAGCTGCTCCGTCAGGCGGCCTGTCTCGAAGAGCATTTTCCTCATTCGGTGGCCAGGGCCGTAGTCAGGGCGGCCGAGGATAAGGGGCTCCTGCATGAAGAACTTCACACGAATGTCGAATATATCGTAGCCCACGGCATAGCGTCGGAGATCAATAACGAAAAAGCCGTGATCGGAAGCTATCACTTTGTTTTTGAGGACGAAGGAGTACACATCCCCGAGGATAAAAGGCAGATGTTCGATTCCCTGCCCGATGAGTACTCGCATCTGTATTTCGCAAAGAACGGCATGCTCTCGGCCTGCATCCTCATAGAGGATCCGATGCGCGAAGAGGTGGGAAGCGTAGTTGAAAAGCTCCGCGAACAGGGCTTTGAGCACATTGTAATGATGACCGGAGACAGTGAGAGGACCGCTAAAAAGATCGCCTCCGAGGCCGGGATCGATGAGTTTTACGCAGAGGTCCTTCCCGAAGATAAAGCCAGGTACGTTGAAAAGGCAAAGTCGGAGGGCAGGCATGTGATCATGGTCGGCGACGGCATAAACGATTCACCTGCGCTTTCCGCGGCTGACGCCGGCATAGCGATCAGTGACGGCGCGGAGATAGCCAGACAGATAGCGGATATCACGATCAGCTCGTCGGACCTTGAGAGCATCGTGACCCTGCGCGAGATCAGTACATTGCTGATGAAGCGCATACGCTTCAACTACCGCACGATAGTCGGGTTTAATACAGCGCTCATCGGACTCGGGATAATCGGCATACTGCCGCCCGCAACGTCCGCGGCGCTGCACAACGGCTCTACCGTGGTACTGGGTCTGAAGAGCATGACGAAGCTGCTGCCGGAAACATAAAATACGGCACTTCCTTTCCTGGGATAATGACATAAAGAGACCGCCCTGAGTTTCGGGGCGGTCTCTTTGTATAGGGAGAATCAGGTATGATCGGTCTGACGATCTTATTTGTTCTTGATCACCGATGTCTGTGAGTATTCGCCGTAAACCTTGTTTCCGAGAGGATCGAGCACATATCCGCGGACCTTTACGTAATAGTTCTTCTTTTTGAGGTTCTTTATCTTTGCGGAAGCCTTTGATACGGATACGGTCTTGGCCTTCTTGAACTTCTTGCTCGTGGAGTAGGTTACTTCATAGCCGTCAGCGTTCTCAACAGCCTTCCAGGCTACGGTAAGGGTCTTCGACTTCTTTACCTTTGTCTTTGTGATCTCGGGAGCTGCGATGACTGCATTGCGGCCGTAGTAGGTGATAACGCCTTCGGATGAGTTGAAGAGAAGCGTCTTTACGCCGTCCTTTTCGGAAATCTCGTAGGTGGCTGTCTTTAATCCCTCGTCACCGCTTACGACCAGATAAACACCCTTTTCGGTGCCGGAAGCATCCTTGGTATCGTAAGTATAGAAAGGATACTCGCTCGCGAGCATGTAGGCGCCGCTGCCGGTCATGTCAACGTAGGACTTGCCTGTGCCTGTGGCCGAGAGCTCGATATACATCGATGCGTTCTCATATCCGGGATAATCCTTGAACGCGGTGGTGTCCATATCCCAGGTGCCTGCTATGGAGGCTCTCTGGGCGGCACACTCGTCACCGCTCATCGCTTCGAGATTCTCGTAAACGAAGAGGCCGATAACACGGCTGATCAGCTCTTCCTTAGGATCGTCGAGAGCCGAAGCGGTAAAGCCCGCCGCGAGCCAGTTCTTATATTTGCCGTCGGTCAGCTTTAAGATATTCTTTTCGTCGCTGCCATATCTGAACTCGAGATGATATGTGGTATCGGGAGTATCGGGGCACATATAGAGATAAGTGAACTCATCCTTGTTGCCGTCGGCGCTCTTGTACAGATAGCCGTTCATGACCATCTCCTGGCCTTCGGCCTCGCCCGTTGCTGCAGCGTCCTTTACATAGACATAGGAATGCTTGACGGTCTTGCCGTTCTTAAGAGTATAGGTAACGTCGGTTCCGTCTTCGCCGCCGAACGCGATCTTTACCACATCCGCGGTAAATCCGCAGAAGAACTCCTCACCTGCGTCCTTGCCGTAGGTCGATGCGCCTATGGCCTGCTTCATCATGGCAACGCACATATCGGCCATGGATTCGCCCGCTACAGCTGCGGAATAATCGTGCCAGTAGTGATCGTACTTTGCTTCAAAAGAAGCGCCTTCAAACAGGGGAACGTATTCTCCGATAACGTTTTTAAGGAAATCCTTGCCCTCCTGTGCAGCTGTTACGGACTCCTCTGCCCTTACCTGTGTTGCGGCAGGACCGGCAATGCCCAGGCAAAGTACCAGTGCCAGGAACAGAGCGGCTGCCTTGTTAAAAAATGATCTCATAAACCACCCTCCTTAGGAATTTAAGTTAGCTTGCGCTAACCAAGAAACAGTTATACAATGCTAACCGGCAATTGTCAAGCGGAAAAATAATTGCTGATCGGAGTGCTGATTGCTTTTTGGAGTGGTTTTTGACGGGCGGTTGCCATATACTCACCACCGGTTAGCATATGCTAACACATTTCAGAAAGGGAGTTTTTTTATGAGCAATACTAATGCAAGGGATAATCTCGTAAGCGGAAACATTGTCAAAACAATGCTTTCACTAAGTATTCCGGCGATCCTGGGAATGGTCGTTATCGGACTGTACAACTTTATGGATGCCGTTTTTGTGGGGAGGATGGTAGGACCCGAGGCAATGACGGCGGTCAAGGTTTCTTATCCTTTTACGCTGCTCAACAGCGGAATATCGACTCTGATCGGAACCGGTTCGGCATCCGTGCTTTCAAGGGCCATCGGTAAAAAGGACCGTCAGACCGTTGACAAGATCATGGGCAACCTGATCGCGTGGGTTTTGATCCTGTCACTGATCATCACCGCCATCGGGCTGATATTCACAAAGCCCCTGCTGTCTCTTTCGGGAGCGAAGGGAGAGATACTTGTTGAGGCAAACAGATATTTAAAGCTGGTGTTCTGCGGATCGCTCTTCGTTAATTTCGCGCAGTCGTCGAACATGGTAATGCGCGGCGAAGGCAAGCTTAAGACCGCCATGCTCATCATGGGTTCGGGAGCGATCCTGAATATTATACTCGACCCCTTATTCATCCTGTTATTCGGAAAAGAAAACGGTATCCTCGGAGCCGCGGCGGCAACGGTAACGGCACAGGTATTCCAGGCCGTTCTCGCGATCGTATATTTTACAAAAAAGAGCGACACGGTTAAAATAAACAGGATAGGTGTCATAGGTTCCGTATCGAAGTCCGTGTTCAGCGTCGGAGTCTCCGCGATGCTCATGCAGGTAATGACCATGCTTCAGCAGACTGTTATGTACAATACCGTTGAGCGCTGCGGCGGCGGTGAGTGGCAGACGATACTCGGCGCCGCGCTCAGCCTTCAGGCGTTCTCGTTTATCCCTCTGTGGGGCATAAGCCAGGGATACCAGCCTGCGATCGGAACCAACTACGGGGCAAAGGAATACGGCCGTGTGCGTTCCTTCAACAAAGCGTTTATGATAGCGGCCACGCTCCTTGCGTCGGTATTCTATATTCCGATCATGATCGCGCCCAGAACCATGCTGTCCATGTTCATAACCGATGCCTCCATCGTCGAAATGGGAGCGCCGATGCTCAGAGTGCTGTTCGCGTCCTACATCACGTACGGCGTGCTGATCCTCTCGATCACGTTCTTCCAGGCGATAGGCAAAGGCGGCAATGCGGCTATACTTACGGTTTTGAGACAGATACTGCTCTTCCTGCCCCTTGTCCTGATACTGCCTTATGTATTCACCAACAGCGTGGCAGGCGTATTCTATGCGCAGCTCATCACCGACGCGGTCGTTCTTGTACTGGCCGTTGCGCTCATGGCGGCTGCGTTTAAGAGCATAAGAAGTGAAGAAAGGCCGGCGATTGCCTGACCGGCGGAAAGGTAATTATGAACAACGGATCCGATAACACAAAATTAGATGCAGAGGAGATCTTTAAGAAGTACATGTATATCATGTGCGATAAGGAGTCTGAAAAGACCTACCGCTTAAAAGACAGCGCGGGCGAGGGCATCATGCATAATTACGGGATCGCTCCCGGCATCGAGCTGGTGTATTCGGAGCTGGAGTCATATTACCCCATTGTAAGGGAAAGACCCGAGTCATTTGACTATATAGAGATCATGTATATGGTGGAGGGACATGCCGATTTTGAAATGGAAAACAGGCGTGTGGCCTCCGCCGATAAAGGCGATGTCTGCATATTCAACGACCGTGTGGACGCCAAAAAGATTATTTTCGGGAAAGCCGGTATACGCTGCATCAGCATAGTTTTGCTGCTGGACACGTTAAAGGACGAGCTGAACCGCTTTTTCGGGACTAAGGAATTTGACGATAAGCCGCTCTTCGAATATGCCACCAAGGCGGATTCGTGCATCTGCTTCGCGGCAAATGAGATGCTGAAGACTATTTTTACGGAGCTGGTCCTGCTTCCCGAGGAATACGGTGAGTGTCACAGAAAACTGCTGACGCTCCGCGCGATACTGGCGCTTTTGAACGTAAAAGGCGGAAAAAGCGCCGAATACAGGTATTTCAGCGGGGACTCCTACAATAAGGTGCATATGGCCCGCAAGATACTCGGTGAAAACATAGCTTCTGACATCTCGATCGAAGAACTGTCGGAAAGAGTCAAACTGAACCGCACAACGCTGCAGAAGCTGTTCAAGCAGATGTACGGAGTGACGGTATTTGAATACAGGACGCAGGTCCGCATGCAGGAATCAAAGAACCTGCTGCTGGGCAACAGCCTCTCGATAACGGAGATCGCGGGGATCTGCGGCTATTTGAACGCCAGCAAGTTTTCGGCGGCGTTCAAAAAAAGCTTTGGGATGACGCCCAAAGAATGGAAAAACAAAAATATCTGATATAACGGAGGAATATGCAATGAAAAAGGTTTCTGCAGGCGCAGTGATAATCTGCGCAGTGATATATCTGCTCCTTTACCCTGCGGGCTCGGCCTGCGGAATGATCCACCCGATGTGCTATGCGTATATCGGAACGATCCTTCCGCTGCTGTTTGCCTTTGTATATCTGTATACCGCGGCGCACATGAGGTGCTTCGGCGCGGCGCTGTGCCTGAACGGATTCGTCCTGATAGCGGGACTGATCACCGGTGAGGCGGATGTCTCGTTTATCATCATAACAGCCGTTATCACTCTGGCTGCGGAGCTCATAAGGATGGCATGCGGCTATGATACGCTCAAAGGCGTCAGATACAGCTTTATACCTTTTGCTTACTCATTCTACGCATACACGGCGCACTGGTGGACCGATACGGAGAACGCTCTCGCGGCGGCAGTCGAGGAGATGCCCGAAGGCTATGCCGCCAAGATGCAGACAGTCACCGACAATGTCCCGCTCCTGTGCATAGCGCTGATCCTGGTGATCCCTGTGGCGATCCTGGCGATACGCCTGGCGGAGAAGGTAATGAAAAAAACAGCCGCGAGCCTGAACTGACGGGCATACGGCCGATAAAGAAAAATAACTGAGGTGCTGAGCCTCAGTTATTTTTTTCGTGTGATGAGCGCTGATTCCATGCTGCGAGCGCGCTGAACTCGGTATCGTATTCGGCGATGGCCGCCAGACATTTCGTGCAGTATATGTGATAAACGGTCTTGACCTCCGATCCGTTGACCACCAGTCTGTTAGACAGTTTGGGTTTGCCTCCGCAAAAAGGGCACTCTTTTAATTCTCCCATGTATGTACCTCCGAAAAACTCGCGGACACGCTCCGCGATCTTTTTATATTATAGCACATTTCGACAGTCTTTGCACGTGATAATCTGCAGTATATGTGATAACATATAAGACAGAGTGTTTTACCGATACCTATTGTCCCCGCTGCAGACAAAGGAGAACCGAGCATGAGGCTTTACCACACGAGTGACCGCGAGATCGTTAACCCCGATATCCATTACGGCAGGAAAAACGCCGATTTCGGCTGGGGCTTTTATCTGACGCCCGACAGGGATTTTACCTACCGCTGGGCGAGGAAGGATGCCGTCGTGAACGAGTATGAGCTTGATGAGGACGGGCTCGACATCCATACCTTCGCGCGGGACGCAAAATGGTTTGATTATATCTACAACAACCGCAGGATAAAGGACGGCCTGAGCGCGGACGTGATCGTAGGACCCATAGCCAACGACACGTTATTCGATACGCTGGGGATACTGAGCAGCGGTCTTATCAGGCCGGAGAATGCGCTCAGACTCCTGATGGTCGGGCCCGAATACACCCAGGTGGCGATAAAGACGGAAAAAGCTGCCGCAAACCTGCATTTTATCGGGTCGGAGAGGATAGAGAGGATGGACGACGCCACACTGCGCGCGGAACAGGAGGCATATCAGGCGGCATTCGCGCAAAAACTGGAAGAGATAACCGAAAAGGAGTCGTTATGAGTGACGGTAACGGACCGAATGCTTTTAAGGTCCATGAGATAATGATCGGCCGGACGAGGTTTCCCTCAAACGTGCTGATGGCCCCGCTGGCAGGCTATACCTGTTTTCCTTTCAGGCTGATGGCGAAAAGGCTCGGCGCGGGCAGCGCCTATACCGAGATGGTGAGCGCGGACGCGCTGAAATACAATGACCGCGCCACATCAAAGCTGCTGTATACGGATGAGCGCGAGACGGTTAAATGCGTGCAGCTCCTCGGATCGGTCCCGACGGTTTTCGAAAGGGCTGCAAAGAGCGATCTGCTGGCGCCGTTTGACGTTATCGATATCAATATGGGATGCCCGGTCCCGAACGTGGTAAAGGCGGGCGAAGGCAGCGCGCTGCTCGAAGATATCCCGAGAGCCGCGAAGATCATAGAGGCGTGCAAGCGGAGCGGAAAGACGGTTTCGGTAAAGTGCCGCCTCGGCATGAACGGACAGAAGATAGTTATAGAGGAATTTGCCAGGATGTGCGAGGCTTCGGGTGCGGACATGATCACGGTTCACGGCAGGACCAGGAGCATGATGTATGACGGCGAGCCGCTGTACGAGTATATCAGGCTCGCAAAAGAGTCTGTCGGCATACCGGTGTTTGCGAACGGCGGGATATTCTCGAAGGAGGATGCCCTGAAAATGGCCGAAAAAACCGGTGCGGACGGCATCATGCTCGGCAGGTACGGTTTTGAGAACCCGCTGATATTTGCGGAGCTGACAGGGCATGAGTGCGGCGACACCAAATACAGCCTGCTGCTCGAACAGCTGGAGCTTTCGTCGGAGATATTCGACGAATTCTACGTGCTTACATACATTAAAAAGCTGGCATCGTATTTTATGAAAAAGATGCCCGGAACAAAACAGCTCAAGGCAGATATGTACAGATGCGGCAGCGTATCGGAGCTGCGCGATGTGCTGGGAGCTATATTTAAGGGGACGGAATATGCTGACTGATGATCGTTTTGAAATAGAAGACGGCGTGCTGAAAGCCTACCGTGCGGGGACAGAGACGGAGGTTCGGATACCGGAAGGCGTTCATACGATAGCGGACGACGTGTTTAAAGGCATGTCGTGGCTGCTGGAGATCACTTTGCCCTCCACCCTCAAAAGAGTCGGAAACGGGGCATTTAAGGGCTGCCGCCAGATAACGAGACTTGTATTTCCGGAGGGTTTCCTCTCGGTCGGAGAGCACGCTTTCCATAAGTGCCATAAGCTCGGGGAGCTGATATTCCCGAAGACCATGACGGAGGTCGGGGCCTGCGCGTTTTTATACTGCGACGGCCTGAAAAAAGTGGTGATGGAAGGCCCCACGCATTTCGGGAAAGCGGTCTTCTCCCACAATATGAGCCTGAGCGAGGTCGCGCTCAATGCGGATCTTGACGATTCGAATTTCTCCGATGAGGTATTCGAGGGCTGCATCAATCTGAAAAGGATCACGCTCTCCGGCACGACCTACGAGCTGGGCAATCTGATCGGAACGATGGATTCACATTCGGACTACCCGCCTCTCATCAAATCCATCGCGAAAAGCGTATTCCATTCGATGAGGATCGAGGACGGCGTACTGACGAAATTCAGCATCAACCTTAAAACCATCACCCTGCCCGAGGGGATCACCGCGATCGGGAAAGGCTGCTTTTTTGACAAACGCGGCATAGTGAGCATATCGCTGCCTTCGACGCTGCGCGCGATCAGGGCCAATGCGTTCTTAAACTGCACGGGGCTGGAGTCGGTCTCTTTTCAAAATGATGACGTGATCCTGGACGATAAAGCCTTTCGCGGCTGCTGCAACCTGAAAACGGTCATCCTGCGCGGACAGAGCCATGACCTTAAGGATGAGTCTTCGGATGAGCTCGTCGGCAGGATCAGGGACCAGGTGCTCGGCGATTTCTATATCAGCGGCAGGATACTGGTCCGCTATATGGGCAGTGAGGAGCAGGTGCGCATTCCCGGTGAGGTTGAGATCATCGGAGAACGCTGCTTTTTCGGTAACGAGCGCGTAAAGACGGTGCTGTGCCCGGACGGTCTTAAGGAGATCGGGGAGCAGGCCTTCGCGGGCTGCCTTACCCTGCAGAATGTCGTACTTCCCGCAGGGCTTTGGCGGATCGGGCGAGAGGCGTTTGCGGAGTGCAGAAAGCTCCTCAAATGCAATGTGCCGGAGACGGCCGCCTATATCGGGGAATACGCCTTCAGGCGCTGCCTGCAGCTTAAAACCTTCGACTCCATGCCCGCGCATGCCTATATCCATCCGTACGCGTTTTATCTGGCTAAGAATTTTGACCAGCCGGAGCGGCCCTGCAAAAGAGCGGACGCCGGTAACGGCTGCGGTCCTGAGGACGGGGATGATAACGGTGAGCGCATAGAGCCGTATGCATATGCGGGAAAAGCAGGGATTAAGGTACTCGAGCTCAAAGACATAAATAGTATCGGGAAATACGCTTTTGCGTCCTGTCCCGACCTCGAGGAGGTCATCATAGACGCGCCGGGATGTACGTTAGGGAAGAACGCGTTCTCTGCCTGCCCGAAGTTAAGAAAAGTCAGGATGAACGTGAAAGAGGTCGGTGAAGCCTGTTTCGCGTACAGCAGGCGGCTCGAAGAGATCAGACTCTCGGGAGTTTCGGTACTGCCCGCGCAGAGCTTTGCCGGTTGCTATATGCTGAGCCGTTTTGAGGCGAAGAGCGTTACGCGCATGGGGGCCGGATGCTTCGACGAATGCGTGAGTCTCGATTCGTTTGATTTCTCCGGGATCAAGCAGATCGGCGAGAGGGCTTTCGAGCGCTGCGATGCCTTAAGGAGCGTGAAGCTCGGCGCCGTGGAGTGCGGATACCACGCGTTTGCGGATTGCGCGTCGCTGGAATCTGTTGAGATCGGTGAGGATACGGTATTAAAGAGCGGTGCCTTTACAGGTTCCACACAGATCCGTTCTATAGCATGGAACGGGCAGAGCTATGAGTTTTCACGGTTCTCGGACAGCCTGAACCGTGTCGATAACCCCTATCCGCCCCGCGTGCGCGAGGTGATCGCGTCTGTCTGGTCGTGCTTTGACATACGCGAGGGAACAGAGCTGGCCGGATACAGCGGGGATGCGTCCAGGGTTACGATCCCCGCGGACACCGAAGAGATCGGTCAGGATGTTTTCCGTGACCACGCGCGCCTGGAGGAGATAGATATACCTGAGTCCGTGCGGATATTCGGCAGTCATGCTTTTTCGCAGACCGGGTGGCTGGCCGCGCAGAGGGCAAAGTCCGATATGGTCATTGTAAACGGGGTTCTGACGGACGGCGCAAACTGCACCGGGGATGTGGAACTCCCGATATCGGTAAACCGAGTGGCCGCCTGGTGTTTTGCCGGGAATACCGCGATCACCGGTCTTACGATACCGTCGGAGAGGATCGCGATCGAGAACCTGGCGTTCCGCAACTGCCTGAACCTAAAAAGGATAACCGACCGGGACGGCAGTGTTTATGAGCTGGAGAGGGTTACGGATCTGAAAGATAAGGACTATCCCGAGCTCGTCCGGAGGATATTCTCGGAATGCATCAACTGCTTTAAGCTCGACGAAGACTGCAGCCTGATCGAGAGCACAGGAAATATAAAGGATCTTAGGTTCCCGGAAGGCATTGTATCGATAGGTGACGCGGTATATAAGGACTGCCTCCTGCTGGAGACGATCGAGCTTGCCGGGGATACGGCAAGTATCGGGAGATGTGCCTTTGAGAACAGCAAATGGCTGCGCAGCGTGACGGGCGCCGGAGCGGTAGAACGCATCGGTGCGCAAGCATTTTCGGGATGTCAGTCGCTCGAGGAGATCGATCTGTCGGACGCGCTCACACAGCTCGGTGCCAGGTGCTTTGAGCACTGCGTGAGCCTGAAGGAGATACATATCTCCGACAGGCTGGAGCTGATCCCCGCAAGGGCATTCTTCAGATGCAAATCAATTAAAAAGATCGTCATCCCTCCGTCGGTAAAAACTATAGAGGACGAAGCGTTCGCATTCTGCGAGAATCTCGAGGAAGCGTATATCCCCGGGGACATTGCGCTTTCGGACCGCGTATTCGCATACTGCGATCGGTTGACGATCCACAGGACATAAACTATGAGATACAGAGAACTGGGAAAAACGGGGCTGCGGATATCGGAGCTCGGCTTCGGGACGATCCCGATACTGAGCGGCAGGGTGCCGGTGCTGCCCGAGTATTTCAGCCCCGATACAAAAACCGCGGTCGCCATAATGAAACAGGCTTATGATCACGGCTGCAATTTCTTTGACACCGCCATTTTGGAGGAATACGGTGACGCCGAGATAAAGCTCGGCGAGTTCATAAAGACAGTTGACCGCAGCAGGCTCATCATATCGGACAAGGCCAGATTTTACGACGGCGCGCAGATATACAGGGAGGTACTGCGTTCTGCGGAGCACCTGGGCACGGTGCCGGACATATATTTCGTGCATCAGGTGGATGAGAGCAATGTCGATGAGGTGTTCGCGAAAGGCGGCGCGCTCGATGCGCTGTATGACCTCAAAAAAGAAGGAAAGATAGGTTTTACCGGGATAGCGTCGCATTACTACAATGTCCTGTACCGGGCGGCTCTCGACCCGCGCGTGGATGTGCTGCAGGGCAGCGGGAATATCCTCGAGCGCGGCATGCTCGACCGGATCCGCGATGAAGAGGCATTCCGCGGCAAGGGCTTTATCCTGAACAAGGTATATGCCGCGGGGCTGCTGATCGGGCCTTTTTCGACGGCAGAGCTGATCGGAGGGGTACTTGAGTACCCGTTTTCGAGCGCATTGCTCGGGATAGGTACTTTTGAGCAGGAAGAAGAGGCATTCGGCAGGGAGCATCAGGCGCGGCATTTTTCGTTTGAGGAGGTATTGGAGCGCTTAAGAAGGGATTTCGAGCCGATCGGATGCGACCGCTGCGAGAGATGCGTCTGCCCGTACGGGCACGAGATACACACCACGCTGCGCCAGTTCAACTATTTTTGCCTTGGCAAAGAATACTGGGCGATAAACAAACTGAAGATGGACCTCGAAAACACATACGCACACTGCTGTGCCTGCACCGACCGCGTCTGCATGAAGGACTGCTTAAGGCACCTGTATATCCCCGAAGAGATCGCGCGTGTACAGCATCTGTTGAATTCTTTCGGGAAATAGTGTATGATAGGCAGACAGACCTACTTAAGGAGGTATTTGGCATGGATAGCCGCGTAGCTGTTCTCAGCATCATTGTCGAGAATGAGGATGCCGTGGGTGAGCTCAATGACCTGCTTCACCGCTTCGGCAGGTATATCATCGGACGCATGGGCATTCCCTACAGGGAAAAGGGCATTAACATCATCTGCATAGCGATCGATGCCCCGAACGATGAGATAAATTCGCTGACCGGTGCGCTTGGCCGCATAAACGGCATCACGGCCAAGGCCACATACTCAAAGGTTTGATATAATTTCAACTGAATACTGTCCCACATCCCCTGACACCGAAACTAACCTTGAGGTGAAAGACAAGATGCATCGCAGACCTGAATACTACAGGACCGCTGTACCCTTGTCACAGGGACAGCGGTCCTTTCGCATTATAAGCGAGATGAAAAAAGGAGGAAGCATGAGTTTAAACGAAACACCGTCCGGCGAGCGGACGCATATCGGTTTTTTCGGTGTGAGAAACGCCGGCAAATCGAGCCTCGTAAACGCGGTCACGGGCCAGGAGCTGGCCGTGGTGTCGGACGTTAAGGGCACGACGACGGATCCGGTCAAAAAGGCCATGGAGCTGCTGCCGCTCGGACCCGTGATGATCATCGACACGCCGGGCTTTGACGATGAAGGAAAGCTCGGCGGCGAGCGCGTGAAGAAAACCCGCGAGATACTGAAGACCTGCGACATCGCGGTGCTGGTCGCCGATGCGTGCGTGGGGCTGACAGATACCGACAGGGAGCTGCTCGCGCTGATAGGCGAGCGGAAGATACCTTCGCTGATCGCATGGAACAAAGTCGATATGGGTACGGCGCTGCCTGCACCCGAAGGTGCGGCAAAGGTCAGCACGCTGACCGGAGAAGGCATCGGAACGTTAAAGGAGAGGCTCGCAAGACTGATCCCGGAAAAGGAAGAGAAAAAACTGGTCGGAGACCTGGTTTCCCCGCAGGACCTGTGCATACTTGTCTGTCCGATCGATGAGTCGGCGCCTAAAGGGAGGCTCATACTGCCGCAGCAGCAGACGATACGCGACCTGATGGACCACGGCGCGATACCGGTAGTCTGTCGCGATACCGAACTTGCCGGACTGCTTGAAAAGCCGGGGATCGAGCCTGCCATGGTGATCACCGACAGCCAGGCGTTCAAAAAAGTCGCGCAGACCGTTCCCGACGACATACCGCTTACATCATTCTCGATACTGATGGCCAGATATAAGGGATTCTTAGAGACCGCGATCGGGGGCATCGGTGCCGTGAGCGGATTAAGGGACGGAGACCGGATACTGATGGCCGAGGGCTGCTCACATCACAGGCAGTGCAACGACATCGGGACGGTCAAGATCCCGGGATGGCTGAGAGCCTATACGGGTAAGGAACTCGTGATAGAGACGAGCTCGGGAAATGAGTTTCCCGAGGACCTCTCGCCATATAGCCTCGTGATCCATTGCGGCGGCTGCATGCTGACCGAGAACGCGGTGCTTGCCCGCATGGATGAGGCCGTGAAACAGGGAGTGCCGTTTACCAACTACGGCATCGCAATCGCCTTCATGACCGGGACGCTCGAGCGGAGCCTGCGCCTGTTCCCCGCGCTGCATGACCGGCTCACGGAAAGGATGAAGGCGCATGACTGAACGCGAACTGATAGAAAAACTCGACCGCGAACACGGGCTTACGGAAGCCGAATACGAGGAGCTGATCGAGGGCAGGGATGCGGGAGCTTCCGAGCTGCTGGCGTCGCTCGCCGCCGAAAAGAGAAAGGACGTGTTCGGCAACGCAATATACACACGCGGACTGATAGAGATAAGCAGCATCTGCAAAAACAACTGCCTATACTGCGGGATACGCAGGGATAACAGGCAGGCCGAGCGTTACCGCCTGAGCAAGGATGAGATACTCGCCTGCGCCGATGAAGGCTACGGGCTGGGATTTCGGACCTTTGTGCTGCAGGGCGGTGAGGATGCCTATTTTACGGATGCCGTGCTGTGCGATATCGTATCGGCCTTAAAAAGCGCTCATCCCGACTGCGCCGTTACCCTGTCGATGGGCGAGCGGAGCCGTGAGAGCTACAAGGCGCTGTACGACGCGGGCGCGGACAGATATCTGCTGCGCCATGAGACTGCCGACCCGAAGCATTACGCCATGCTGCATCCCGCGGAGATGTCGTTTGACAACAGGATGCGGTGTCTCATTGACCTGAAGGAGATCGGCTACCAGGTCGGCTGCGGTTTTATGGTCGGATCGCCCGGACAGACTGCGGCGGCTCTGGCAAAGGATCTGGCATTTATAAAGAGCTTTGAGCCCGACATGTGCGGGATCGGTCCTTTCATCCCACATAGGAATACACCGTTCGGGGGCGAAAAACAGGGGACATTGGAGCTGACGCTGTTCCTGCTCTCGGTGATCAGGCTTACGCTGCCCAAAGTGCTGCTTCCGGCCACCACCGCGCTCGGCACGATAGACCCGCAGGGCCGCGAAAAGGGTATCCTGGCGGGAGCCAATGTGGTCATGCCGAACCTTTCGCCCGTGAGCGTCAGGAAAAAATACGAACTGTACGACAACAAGATCTGCACCGGCGAAGAATCCGCGCAGTGCAGAGGCTGTCTTGAGGCAAGGATGAAAGCCGTCGGCTGCACGCTGGCCGTGGACCGCGGAGACGCGCCGGGGCATCCCGTAAGGGGCTTACAGGGCGCTGCCGGATAAATCCTGCCTGAATATATAACGCAGATAATCATGAAAAAGGAGAGATAAACATTATGGCAAAATATGATCCGAGATCATTAAAAGCAGAGGAATTCATCAACGATGAGGAGATCCGCGCCACACTCGCGTACGCGGAGGAGAACAAGAACAATGTCGAGCTGATCGATAAAATACTCGAAAAGGCCAGACCCGTAAAGGAAGGGAACGGCTGCACCTGCGCGGGCCTGACACACCGCGAGGCATCGGTGCTCTTAGCCTGTGAGATACCCGAGAAGATACAGAAGATGTATGAGATCGCAGAGGAGATCAAGCTGGCGTTTTACGGCAACAGGATCGTGCTCTTTGCGCCTCTGTATCTGTCAAACTACTGCGTGAACGGATGTCTTTACTGTCCCTATCACCTGAAGAACAAGCATATCGCGAGAAAAAAGCTGACCCAGGAAGAGGTAAAGGCAGAGGTCATCGCGCTGCAGGATATGGGACATAAGCGTCTGGCGATCGAGGCCGGCGAGGACCCGGTTAATAACCCGATCGAATATATATTGGACTGCATCAAGACCATTTACAGCGTGCATCACAAAAACGGCGATATCAGGCGCGTGAACGTAAACATTGCGGCAACGACCGTGGAGAATTACAGAAAACTTAAGGAAGCGGGCATCGGTACCTATATCCTGTTCCAGGAGACCTACCACAAGGACAGCTACTTAAAGCTCCATCCCACCGGACCCAAGCATGATTACGCTTATCATACCGAGGCGATGGACCGCGCGATGGAAGGCGGCATCGACGATGTCGGCCTGGGCGTGCTGTTCGGCCTGGAGCTGTACAAATACGAGTTTGCGGGACTGATCATGCATGCGGAGCATCTGGAGGCCGTACATGGCGTCGGACCGCATACCATCAGCGTTCCCAGGGTCAAGAGGGCGGACGATATCGATCCCGATATGTTTGACAACGGTATCGACGATGAGACATTTACAAAGATCGCGGCATGCATCAGACTGGCAGTGCCCTATACCGGCATGATCGTTTCCACCAGAGAGTCGGAGGAGGTCCGCAGGAGACTCCTGCAGGTCGGCATTTCGCAGGTGAGCGGCGCGTCGCGTACCTCTGTCGGCGGCTATACTTCGGAGGAAAGACCGCATGATACCGAGCAGTTCGACGTATCCGACCAGCGTACGCTCGACGAGGTGGTTCACTGGCTGATGCAGACCGGCCACATTCCTTCGTTCTGTACCGCATGCTACCGCGAAGGCAGGACCGGAGACCGTTTCATGAGCCTGTGCAAAAAGGGACAGATACTCAACTGCTGTCATCCGAACGCGCTCATGACTCTGGCAGAGTATCTCGAGGATTATGCCTCACCCGAGACAAAGGCTACAGGCTATAAGATGATAGAAGAGGAATTAAAGCGCATCCCGAAAGATAAGATCAGGGAGCTCGCGGCGGAACATATCCGCGATATTCGTTCGTCGAACAGACGCGATTTCAGGTTCTGACCGAGTTTATAGTTTTTTTATGGTGACAGGCACCTTTTATTGGACTCATTTTACTGGTATACTGTCTGTGAAGGCATAGTCATTTCACAGACAGGGGGGCCGTCATGTCTAAAGGAACTAACCAGAAGTTTAAATTTACCTATCTCATGCAGATCATGCTCGAGAAAACAGACGACGAGCACGCCCTTACGATGCCGCAGATCATGGAGGAGCTGGAAAAGCACGACGTGACTGCGGAGCGCAAGAGCATCTATACCGATTTCCAGGACATGACAGACAAGTTCGGGATCGAGATCATCAAGGAAAAGGTCGGAAGAGAGACCTATTATCATGTGGGTACGCGCGAGTTCGAGCTGGCGGAGGTCAAGCTCCTGATCGACGCGATACAGTCTTCAAAGTTTATATCCGAACGCAAATCGAGAGACCTGATCAAGAAGATCAAGGGCTTTGTGAGCATTTATCAGGCAAATCAGCTGCAGCGCCAGGTTTTCGTCCAGGGCCGCATAAAGACCATGAACGAGAGCATTTATTACAGTGTCGATGAGATACATAACGCGATCGCGCACAACCGCAAGATCCGCTTCAAGTATTTCCACTGGCAGCCGGACAAATCGCAGTACATACTGCACGGCGGCGACTATTTTGTTGTGAGCCCGTGGGCGCTGACATGGGACGACGAGTACTATTATCTGATCGCTTTTGACGATTTCAGCAAAACCTGCAAGCATTACCGCGTCGACAAGATGATCCGGCCCGAGATGATCGGGGAAAAGCGCGAAGGCGAGGACGAGTTCAGGGATCTGGACATGGCGGTGTACTCCAAGGCGGCATTCGGCATGTACGGCGGTGAAAAAAAGCGTGTAAAGATATATTTCCACAACAAGATGAGCGGTGTGTTCATCGACAGGTTCGGCAAGGATATCGCTATCCTGCCGGTCGATGAGAAGCACAGCGAACTGAACGTGGACGTATTCATCAGCCCGCAGTTCTACGGCTGGATATTCGGCCTCGGGAAGGACGTAAGGATCGTATCTCCTGCGGATGTAGTGGACGAGATAAAGGAAACCGCAAAGAGATTCCTGGAAAACATGGAGGATGCCGATGAACCTTAAGACTGCCTACGAACCTTATTTTAAGATAGGAGCGGCCATTTCGCGCCGCAATCTGTATACACCTGCGCAGATGAAGTTCCTCTGCGCGCAGTTCGGCAGCTTCACGTGCGAGAACGACATGAAGCCCGAATTCTTTCTCGACACCGAGGCGAACAAGTCCGCCCCCGATAAATACGATCCGGCGCCCGCACTGAAGTTTGACATTGCCGTGCCGTACCTGGAATTCGCAAAGAAAAACGGGCTCGCGATGCGCGGACACACACTGGTGTGGCATAACCAGACGCCGAAGTGGTTTTTCTGCGAGCAGTACAATGAGAACCTTCCGCTCGCCGGGAGGGAGACGATGCTTGCGAGACTGGAGAGCTATATCCGCGGAGTGCTGGGCTTTGTGCAGACTGAGTACCCCGGCATCATCTACGCGTGGGATGTGGTGAACGAAGCGGTAAACGACGGCGCGTTCAGGAAATCGCTCTGGACCCGTACGGTCGGCGACGACTATGTGGCGAAGGCCTTTGAATTTGCCCGGAAATACGCCGCGCCCGGCGTTGCGCTCTTTTATAACGACTATGACAGTGCGATCGAATGGAAGCGCGACTTTATCATAGCGAACATACTGAAACCGCTGAAGGAAAAGGGCCTGGTCGACGGCATGGGGATGCAGTCGCATATGCTGATGAAGGAGCCCGATCTTGAGACATACCGCACAGCCCTCAACATGTACGGCGCGCTCGGGCTGCAGATCAACGTGACCGAGCTCGATATGCACAATGCCGATCCTTCCGAGGAGTCGATGCATGCGCTGGCAGAGCGTTACCGCGAGCTCTTCGGCATTTATCTGGACGCCAAAAAGACCGGAGAAGCCGATGTCACGAGCGTAACATTCTGGAACCTGAGGGATGAGGACAGCTGGCTGTCGGGATTTCGGAGAGAGACGAGCCACCCGCTGCTCTTTGCGGGCAAATGTGAGGCCAAGGAGGCCTACTACGCGGTGCTCGAAGCAGCAGTGCCCAAAGACAGCATAGATAAATGGGAGCCCGGTTATACCGACGAGGAGTTCATACCTGTAGGCATGCCGAAGCGCGAAATGAACATTTTCCGCAGGAACATCTGGGAGGACGGGGAGTACGACTACGCTGCGGCGTACGGTTTTACACCGAATCTTTTCGCGTATATCCACAACGACGATGAAAAAAGAGACTGCATGCTCGTGGTGCCGGGCGGCGGATACTGCATGCTCACTCCTCATGAGGGTGAGCTGGCCGCGCGCGAGTTCTACGACAGCGGGATGAATGCTTTCGTGCTCTGCTATACCACGGACATCACGATGTCTGTGCCGCTTAAAAGTCAGCCGCTGAAGGACATTTCGAGGGCTGTCAGATGGATCAGAAAGCATGCCGTGGAAAACAATGTCGACGGCAGAAAGCTGTTTGTCTGCGGTTTTTCGGCGGGCGGACATGTCTGCGCCAGCCTTGCGGTACATTACGGTGATGTGAAGGATGAGAATCCCGAATACGCGGAGATTTCGAACAGACCGGACGGCGTGATCCTCTCATACCCCGTGATCACGGCCGGTGAGTATACTCATAAGGACTCGATACGCGCGCTGCTCGGGCCCGAGCCCTCGCAGGAGGAGCTGGACTACTACTCGTGTGAGAAACAGGTTAAAGAGGATACGCCTCCGTGCTTCCTGTGGCAGACCGAGACGGATTCTCTCGTTCCGGTAGAGAATACATACCTGTTCGCGATGGCTCTCAGGCAGAAAAAGGTACCTTTCGCGCATTATGTATTCCCTGACGGATTCCATGGGCTGTCCGTGGCCGACAAGGCATTTTTCAGAGGATGGTCGGGCGGCGGCTATACGATGGAGCAGACGATGCGGGCCGCGTTCGCGGTAAAGGAAGGCAAGGGCGTGAACGTCTCCGAGACGCGCAGGCAGGAGCTCATCGAGCAGTTTTTCAGCGGCAGGGAGATGCCTTCGTTCGGACTGGACATGAGCCTTAAAGAGGATGTGGGGCTGTGGACGGATCTGGCGAGAGCTTGGATGAAGAGGATACGATAAGTCCTGTTAACGGAGGATGCGCATGCATAGCTTTACATTTAAGGATACGATATTTGATCTCGGGCAGATGAAAACGTATGTCGGGGATATGGCGCGGGAGCTGGGGCTGGAGAATACCGGTAAGGCGCTGGACTGCGCTGTGGAGGCGCATGAGGGACAGACGCGGAAAAAGTCTGATATCCCGTATATCTATCATCCGCTCAACCTGGCCTGCCACGCGCTGGCGATGGGTATAGAGGAGGATGAGATCATAGCGGCCTGCCTGCTGCACGATGTGGTTGAGGACTGCGCAAAGACACTCGACGACCTGCCGGTCGATGCGGAGACCAAAGAGATCGTGCGGCTCCTGACACGTGAGAAAAACACGGACGAAAACCGCTCGTACATGATCAAGGCCTATTACGGCGCGATAGCGCGGAACCCTAAGGCGGCGCTGGTCAAATGCCTCGACCGCTGCAATAACATGACCACGATGGCATGGGGGTTCGGCAAAGAGAAGATCATAAGCTATATCAAAGATACGGAAGAGCATTACCCGGAGCTGCTCGAAGCGCTGGAGCGTGAGCCCGCTTACGCGAAGGCGGCCTGGCTGCTGCGGTATCAGATCGAGAGTATGCTCGATATTTACAAACGTCTGATGACGGAGTGATCCCTCTTTTCAGATCACGGTCTTATAGTGTATCATGAGGGAGTGACAGGATCAAAAACGACGCAAAAGAAAGGGGTCAGCATGGAAAGATCAAAAGTATATTTTACGGATTTCAGGACGGTTTTGGGCGTCAGCCTGCCCGCAAAGCTTCAGAGACTGATCAGGACTGCGGGAATCGGCAGCATTGACATGGAAAACAAGTTTGTCGCGATAAAGATGCATTTCGGTGAGCTGGGCAATCTGGCATATTTACGCCCCAACTACGCGAAGGCTGTGGCCGATGTAGTTAAGGAGAACGGCGGACTGCCTTTCCTTACCGACTGCAATACGCTCTATCCCGGCAGCAGAAAGCACGCTCTCGAGCATCTGGACTGCGCGAATATCAACGGTTTCAATACCGTGACCACCGGATGTCAGATAATCATCGCGGACGGACTGAGAGGCACGGACGACATAATCGTGCCCGTACCGAACGGTGAGTACTGCAAGGAGGCTTACATCGGACGCGCCGTGATGGATGCCGATATATTTATCTCGCTCAGCCATTTCAAGGGGCATGAGCAGGCCGGTTTCGGCGGCGCTATCAAGAATATCGGCATGGGCTGCGGCAGCCGCGCGGGAAAGATGCAGCAGCACAACAGCGGGCATCCGCATGTCATCACCGATGAGTGCAGGGGCTGCCGAAGATGCGCTAAGGAGTGCGGCTCCGACGCTATCGTTTATGAGAATAACAAAGCACGCATAGATACCGATAAATGCAAGGGCTGCGGACGCTGCATAGGTGCCTGCGCATTTGACGCGATAGAGAACGACAATGAGAACGCGCCCCAGCTGCTCGGCAGGAAGATGGCGGAGTACACTGCGGCGGTTGTGAGCGGCAGGCCGCATTTCCACATCAGCCTGATAACCGATGTTTCGCCCAACTGCGACTGCCACGGAGAGAACGACGCTCCGATACTTCCCGACATCGGTATGCTGGCATCCTTCGATCCGGTAGCGCTCGACCAGGCATGTGTTGATCTGTGCCAGCAGGCGGCTCCCATACGCAACAGCCAGCTCGGCGACAACATGGCAAAACCTCATTTCCGTGATCTCGGAGATGTATGGCATAACAGCAATCCCAACGTTTCATGGGCGGAAACTCTCGAGCACGCGGAAAAGATAGGCGTCGGGACCCGTGAATATGAACTGGTAAGGATGAGATAAGCGGAGGCATATATGATAAAGGATCTGGTACGCAAAAACAGGAGCTATCGCGGATATGACGAGAGCAGAAAGATCACGGAGGATGAGCTGAAAGACCTGGTGGACACTGCGAGAGTCGCAGGCTCGGCGGCCAATCTCCAGCCGTTAAAATACAGACTTGTCTGTTCGGAAGCGGAGGTCGCAAAGCTCAACGGCATCACGCGCTGGGGCAAGATGCTCAAGGATATCGAGCTGCCTCACAAAGGCAAATTCCCGACCGCGTATATCGTGATCTGCGTGGATACGGATATCGCCAGAGTCCCCGAAAATGCCAATACCGATATCGGCATCGCCGCGCAGACGATACTCCTGGCAGCGGTGGAGCAGGGACTCGGCGGATGCATGATAGGCAATTACGAAAAGACGCAGGCGGCCGAAGCGCTGGCGCTGCCCGAAAGATTTGTTCCGCAGCTGATCGTTGCCATAGGAAAGCCCGATGAGACAGTGGTGCTTACGGATACCGGCGAGGACGGCAGCGTAAAGTATTACCGCGACGCGAATGACGTGCATTATGTGCCGAAGCGCAAACTGGAGGATATATTGCTGTAGGGATTCCCGCAGATTAAAGAAGACCGCTCGGTCGGAGCGGTCTTCCTTTTGGGGGAGGGATATGAAAAAAATGAAAAAGATTCATTCGAAATAATCACGTTTTGTTTTTGTTTACACCTTCTATATCGACTCCCTTTGAAGTTTACTTAACTATAATTTTGAAAAATGTTAAGAAGTTAACCATAATTCGCAAAATGCAATAATTATTTTATTTGTAACCGTTTTGCGCAGGACAAAAAAAACTCCTGCGGCGGCAGCAGGAGATGGAGGAAATATGGCTAAAGTACTGGTAGTTGTGGATATGCAGAATGACTTTCTGACAGGCGCGCTGGCAAATCCGGAGGGGGTACGGACGATCCCGCATATCAAAGAAAAACTGGAGGCAGCAGGCGAAGACACGCTGATCTGCTTTACGCGCGATACGCATTTTGATGACTATATGGAGACTGAGGAGGGCAGGAACCTCCCTGTACCGCACTGCATATACGGCACTGAGGGATGGCAGATCACCGATGAGCTCAATCCCGTTAGGGACGGCGCGGCGCTGCCTTCCCGCACTTATATTTTCGACAAGAATACTTTCGGCTCGCAGCAGCTCGCGGCTTTCCTGCGCGAGAACGCTCACCGCATCGATGAGATCGAGCTGGTAGGCGTGTGCACTGATATCTGCGTGATCTCGAACGCGCTGCTGGCCAAGGCATCCCTGCCCAATGTCCCCATTTACGTGGATGCGGCCGGCTGCGCAGGCGTAACACCCGCGTCACACGCGACCGCGCTCGAAGCGATGAAGAGCTGCCATATACATATCAGATGACGTGCCGCATTTACGGCGTCATCTGGCGGATATTGTATAATCCGGCGTAGATACCGCCTTTGCGAAGCAGCTCTTCGTGCGTTCCCTGCTCCTCTATGCCTTTTTCGGTCAGAACAAGTATCTTTTCCGCATTCTGAATGGTTGTGAGCCGGTGCGCGATAACAAATGTTGTCCTGTTCTTTGCAAGTTTCTCGAGCGATTCCTGTACGACCCTCTCGCTCTCATTGTCCAGAGCGCTGGTCGCCTCATCGAAGATCAGGATGGGAGGGTTTTTTAAGAATACGCGGGCAATGGACAGCCTCTGTTTCTGGCCTCCGGAGAGCTTTATCCCACGCTGGCCTATATCCGTCTCATATCCGTCTGGGAATGACATGATAAAGTCATGGGCATTGGCATTTTTTGCTGCGGCTATGATCTCTTCTCTGGACGCGCCCGGTTTTCCGTATGCGATATTGTCTAGGATGGTACCGGCAAAGAGATAAACATCCTGCTGAACGATGCCTATATGATCGCGAAGGCTTTTCTGCGTTACGTCACGTACGTCTTTTCCGTCAACCAGAACAGAGCCGCCGGTCACATCATAGAATCGCGGTATCAGCGAACAGATAGTCGTCTTGCCTGCGCCGGAAGGACCGACCAGCGCGATATACGCACCTGCGGGAACTGTAAGCGATACATCCTTCAGCACTTTCTCATTGTTTTCGTGATATGCGAACGAAACATCCCTGAACTCGACATCTCCGCGAACATCCGTTAGTTCCGCGGCGTCGGGCTTATCCTCTATATCGGGCTCTATGTCCATGATCTCCTGGAAGCGCTCGAAGCCGGTGTACCCGTTCTGAAATGTTTCCGTAAAATCGACCAGCGTCCTGATCGGGTCGACAAAAACTCCGATATACAGGAGGAATGTGATCAGATCGCTGATATCTATACGCTTATATGCGATCAGTATCGTGCCGGCAAGGATGACATTTATCTGGATCAGAGTGGTAAAAGTACCGACTCCGCCCTGGAACATTCCCATATAGAAATAATGCTTCTTTTTGGCATCGTAGAACCCGTCGTTGCCCTCTTTGAATTTCTCGTTTTCAATATCTTCGTTGGCAAATGATTTGACGACTCTTATGCCGGCAAGATTATCCTCTATCTGCGCGTTTATCTCCGCTATCCTGGCCCTGCGTTCCCTCGATGCCCTGCGCATCTTCCTGTTAAGGATGAACGCGAAGACGAACAGCACGGGAAGTATCGCAAATGCGGCCAGGACAAGCCAGCCGTTGATCTGCAGCAGGATGATCAGGGCACCTGTGATCTTGAGCACGGAGAGGATGATATTCTCGGGGCCGTGATGCAGCAGCTCCGTGATATCGAAAAGATCGTTCGTTATGCGGCTCATGAGCTGTCCGACCTTTGCGTCGTCAAAGAATGAAAAACTCAGCTTCTGCATATGGTCGAAAATGTCGGCACGCATGTCGTATTCGATCTTCGTGCCCATAACATGACCGTAATAGCCGATAAAGAACTTCGAGTAGGCATCGATCGCGAGGAGCGCGAACATGATCACTGCGATGATGCCGATCTCATGCAGTATCGCATCTCTTTCTTTGTAGATCAGTTCGCGGGTTACATATCGCACAATGAGCGGCAGCGTCAGCGCGATCGCGGCAGACAAAAAGGCAAAGAACATATCGGCCGAGAATATCCCCATATACGGCCTGTAGTAAGATATCATCTTTTTGAAATTCCTGCTCATATTCCCTTGCATTTCTCCTTTATAAGATTGTCCTTATACAGATTTCGAGAGCGTTCGCGAAATCTTCGACCGTCATGTCGGTGCCTTTGTCCATGCCTTTGGGATTCGGGACGTGAATGAATCCGCAGGGGATGTTGGGAGCGATATTCTTCATGTGATAACATACCCTGAAAAAAGTGTCGTTGCAGACATAAGTGCCGGCCGAGTAGGAGAGTCCCGCCTTGAAACCGGCGGCTTCCATGGCATCGACCATCTGCCTGACCGGGAGAGTGGAGAACAGCCCGTCGGGCGCGTCTTCGATGATGCGCTCCCACTTCGGTGACTGTCCCGCATTGTCCGGTATACGCGCATCCGCAAGGTTTATCGCGCTGACTTCGGGCGTGATCTTATCCCTGCCCGCGGCAACGCCGGTCATTATGAGGGCCGAGGGAGTCTCGCGCTCGATCTGCTTGATTATCATTTCCGCAGCTTCGCCGAATACCACGGGGAGCTGCAGTTTTTCTATTTTTTCATCGTTTATAGTATCGGGCAGCAGTTTTACCGCCTCCCGGGACGGGTTAAGCACTGCGTTGCCGAACGGCTCAAAGCCGGTGATAAGGATCATGGTCGCCTCCGGATAAAAATCTAGATCATATAATTATCGTAATATCTGCCCGGATTATTTGTCAATGAGATCCGTCTCATCGCGTAATTCAAAAAATAGTGGAAACATGTTATGCAAAAGCATAAAATAATATCATGGATTCAGACTGAGAAAGGATCGCGTTTCATGATAGTTTATGACGGACTAAAATCGGATTTTCTCAAAAGCTGTTTGAACGATTCGATAGCTATGGAGATAGAAATGAATATCCTGACAAAGCTTGGGCGGCACACTCCGAAAGCGGAATTCCGCTCATGGGAGAATTCTCTCAACTACATGTTCAAGGTTATGAACGATGATGATATCCCGGACGATGCGGGTGTCGCGATCGAGTTCAATATCCCGCAGACATCGAAACGTGTGGATTTCATGATATCGGGCTATGGGAATGCGGATGAACCCGGGATGGTCATTGTGGAGCTGAAACAGTGGGACGCGCTTGAGGAAGTGGAAGGAACCGATGCGCTGGTAGAAACCGTGGTTGGCGGAGGACCGCATAAGGTAGTCCATCCTTCGTATCAGGCATGGTCATATGCTCAGCTGATCAGGGATTTTAATCAGGAAGTGCAGGACGGCGATATCCGGATCACACCGTGTGCCTGTCTGCATAATTATATCCGCGGCGCGAACGATCCGCTGGATTCCGGGAGATATAAGGATTATCTCGATGAAGCGCCCGCATTTACAAAGGGACAGCTTTTTGAACTGCGGGATTTTATAAAAGCGTCCATTAAAAAAGGTGATAAAAAGGAGATCCTCTACAGGGTCGATCACGGCAGGATACGTCCGTCAAAAAGTCTCCAGAACGCTATCGGTTCAATGCTTAAGGGCAATCGCGAATTTGTCATGATAGACGAGCAAAAGGTTGCGTACGAGGAGATATTAAGGCTGTCACTGCAATGCCAGAAGGATTATAAAAAGCGCACGATCATTGTAAAAGGCGGTCCCGGAACCGGGAAAACCGTAATAGCGGTCAACCTGCTCGCAGAGCTGACTCAAAGAGACCAGATGGTGCAGTACGTATCCAAAAACAGCGCACCCAGACAGGTTTATCTGAAAAAACTCAAAGGCCTGATAAAAAAGAGCAGCGTTGATAATATGTTCAAGGGATCCGGCAATTACACAGAAGTAGGCCGGAATGTAGCCCATACGCTGTTGTGTGACGAAGCCCACCGGCTGAACGAAAAATCCGGTATGTTTCATAATCTGGGCGAAAACCAGATCAAAGAGATCATTCATGCAGCATATTGCAGCGTATTTTTCATAGACGAGAGCCAGAGAGTTACTATGGATGATATCGGTTCCGTCGGGGAGATAGAAAAATGGGCTGAGGAAGAGGGATCGGAACTGTATTACCTTGAACTGGGATCACAGTTCAGATGCAACGGCTCCGACGGATATCTCGCATGGCTGGATGACGTACTGGATATTCGCTCAACTGCGAATTACGATCTCGAAGGTATAGATTACGATATACGTGTTTGCGACACTCCGGGAGAAATGCGGGAACTTGTCGTCGAGAAAAACAAATTGTCGAATCGGGCAAGGATACTTGCGGGATATTGCTGGGAGTGGCTGAAACGTGAGCAGAACAATACCGATTATCATGACATAAAGATCGGGGATTTCGAGATAAGCTGGAATCTGGGCAACGGCGAACCTTTCGCGGTCAGCGACACCTCGATCAATGAGGCGGGATGCATACATACATCGCAGGGCCTGGAGTTTGACTATGTCGGAGTGATCATGGGCAACGATATCAGATACGAAAACGGACATGTTATCACCGATTTTACCAAACGCGCAAAGACAGATCAGTCGCTCAAGGGCATAAAAAAACTGTACCGGGAGTCTCCTGATGAGGCCGGAAGCCGGGCTGACGAAATAATAAAGAACACCTATAGGACGCTGTTGACCAGGGGCATGAAGGGCTGCTACATTTACTGCACGGACCCCGGAATGTCACAGTATCTGAAAGAGAGATTAAGGAGCGTAAAACATGAAACAGCAAACGATTGACAGAATACGCAGATTTACGACCGACCGCGACTGGGACCAGTTCCACTCGCCCGAGAACCTGGCGAAGTCCATTGTGATCGAGGCGGCGGAACTGCTGGAGTGCTTCCAGTGGAACAACGAGGAGTATGATCTGCAGCATGTGAAGGAGGAACTGGCGGACGTGATAGTTTACGCGCAGGACCTGCTGGATAAACTCGGGCTGGACGCGGATGAGATCGTGAACATGAAGATGGACCAGAACGAGAGAAAATACCCGGTGGAGAAAGCAAAGGGCAGCGCGGCAAAGTACGACGAGCTGTAAGCGGCCGGGGCGCGGCGAAACGATATATGCCCTTATCGGGCAGGAAGGGAGATACAACATGGGTTTAAGGGATCTGTTTAAGAGCAAATACGAGCAGCTGCTGGATACCGTCATCGAAAACCTCGAGAACAATATGGCCAACAACTACAAGGACAGCGCGCAGGCCGATCTGAGGGAGTTCGAGCAGCTCCTGAACGAGATGCGTGAGTCGAAGCAGATCAAGGAAGATGTCTACCTGCAGTACAATCTGACGCTGCAGACATATAAACAGAGGCTGGAAGGATATACGCACAAAGACCAGAAGCCATATTGGACAAAGGAGAACTGATCCGGTTAACGGATCGGTTCTTTTTTATTTGCTGTTTGTGTTGATTTACATGAGTTGTCACTTTTTGTAAAATTTCTTTTCAAATTCGCGATTTTTCCTCTGTTCATTTGGCAAAATAGTGTGTATAATAATACAGTAAATGTATAGTTCTTTTGATTTTTTGGTTCTAAATAGTTTTCATAGGAGATAAAGACATGAAGAAAAAGACCAGAAAGATCAGTTCTAAACTGCTCACCTTCATCATTCCGGTAGTAGTTCTCACAGTTCTTGCGCTCGTTGTGATAGCGGCGACTCTTTCAAAGAACCGTATGACGGAAATGGCAAAGGAGACCATTGAATCCTCCATTTCCAACCAGGCGGACAACATTGAATCGTGGCTCAACGAAAACCTCGAGTATTTCGGCACGGTAAAGCACACCATGGAGTCTCAGCATCTCGATATGTCAGAGATAGTGCCTTTCCTTGATTCGTTCTACGGGTTTAATTCCAACTCGCCCAACGGTTTCTATCTGGGAACGACAAACGGCGAGTTCTATAAAGCGACGCAGTCGGACAAGACCGAGAGCAATGTTACGGGCAGCACATGGTTCAGGCAGGGTATCTCCCGCATTACCATGGCTTACGGTACCGCTTATACAAACGATCACGGACAGACCGTTATCAGCGCCACCGGTATCTTAAACGACGGCACCGATGTCATCAAGGTTCTCGGAGCCGATGTTACGCTTGACAAGATCAGCATCATCGTTAACTCCGGTGTCAAGATGAAGGGCGCCAGCTCATTCCTTGTTGATACCAACGATTACAAGATCCTCGCCCACAGAGATGTTAAGCTCATCGGCACGCATCTTTCGGCATCTGCCGGCGATGCGCTTCTTGCGGGTGCCGCGGAGGCGATCATGGCGGACGATCTCGGCAGCAGGGAGATCGACGGCAACATGGTTGCGTTCGCGTCGGTATCGGGCACTGACTGGGTTCTGGTTTCATATATTCCCGAGAGCATAGTCCTTAAGTCGGTATCCCAGATGGGTATACTGCTGTTCGTTGTAGGAGCGGTTGCGATCGCGCTTATTACGATACTTATCCTGCTCGTAGTCAGAAGAGTTATCGCTCCTCTTACACATATTTCGAACAATATTTCCGCGATGTCCGAAGGCGACTTTACCATCGAAGTTGATTCGTCGAGCGACGATGAGATCGGCCTCATGGGCGCCAAGGTATCCGAGTTCGTTGCCAGCATGAAGACCATGCTCACCAGCATCAGCGAGGAGTCAGAAAAACTTAAAGAAGAGTCCGATAACTCAGACAGAGTTTCGAAGACCATGTTTGAGGCTTCGCAGTCCCAGGCCGATGCCATGATGCAGCTGAACGAGACAGTTGACCAGTTGGCCGTAGCCGTTAACGATATCGCGCAGAATGCGGGCATCCTCGCGGGCGTAGTTTCCGATACCAGAGAGAATTCGGACAAGGCTCACAACAGCATGAAGGAGACCGTCGGAATATCCAAGAAGGGACGTTCCGATATGGAGAGCCTCAGCGCCGCGATGGGCGGCATCTCCACCGCGAACGAAAAGCTTGTTGATTCTATCAACAAGGTTGGCACCGCATCTGAGGAGATCACCAAGATCGTCGGCATGATCAGCGACATTTCCGAAGAGACCAACCTCCTCTCGCTCAATGCCAGCATCGAGGCGGCCAGAGCGGGTGAGGCCGGCAGAGGCTTCGCTATCGTTGCGACACAGATCGCGAAACTGGCTCAGACTTCCGCGGCGAGCGCCAACAATATCTCGAACCTTATCGATGAGATCAGGGCTCTGATCAACGACGCCGTCAGCCAGGCCGACGCGAGCGCCGAGAGCATTAAGGAAAACAGCGAGCTCATTGACGTAGCTGTTAAGACCTTCGATCAGATCTACGGCAATATTCAGGAGACCAATACTCTCATCGAGGCGATGATCACGGATGTTCAGAAGGTTGAGGATGTTTCCACCAACGTAGCGGCTATCTCCGAGGAGCAGGCCGCCAGCGCGGATGAGATCCTTGCTACCTCTCAGAACATGGTAGAAATGGCCAACAATATCACAAAGAGCAGCCAGGATGTGGCAGACAACTCGCACGAGCTTGCGCAGACCAGCCAGACCCTTACATCCTATGTTCAGAAGTTCAGGATATAAATCAGAGGAGGCCAAAGAGATGATTAAAAATACAACTGTTAAAAGATTTTTGGTCAGTGTTCTTACTTTTGCTGTTATACTCGTTTCCCTGGCAGGCTGTTCGGGCGGCAAAGGCAGCTCGGGCGCCGCATCGGGCGCGGGCTTAAAGATCTATTTCACGACTCCTATACTCGATGAGTTCAAGGAACTGCTGATGAACGCGGTCAGCGCTTCCGGCAAAAAGGCCGGAGCCGAAGTTACTCTCGGCGAGCCCTGCGGCAGCGTTGACGATCAGGTTGCCCAGGTGCGTCAGGCGGCTTCCTCGGGATATGATATCATCATATGCAACCCCGTGGACAGTGAGACGGTTCTGCAGCTCGAAGTGGCGGCGGGCGATCTCCCCGTTATCTTCATAAACTCCCAGCCTGAGGAGGACAAGCTCGAAGCCGACAAATACATGTATGTGGGCAGCAACGAGGAGGATGCGGCATTCTTCCAGGCAGAGTACGTGTGGAACAAACTCGGAAAGCCCAAGAAGATGAACGTTGCGATCTTTTCGGGACAGCCCGGACACCCCGCTGCGGTCAAGAGGACCAAGGGTGTTAAGGACTATTTCAAGAAAAACAATGTTGACGTAACATATGTATTCAACGATACGGCATACTGGGATACCGAAAAGGCATACGACGCGTTTATGATCTTCCTTAAGACCGGTCAGTCTTACGATGCGGTATTCTGCAACAACGATTCCATGGCGGTCGGTGTCGTACGCGCGATGAACGAGCTGGGCATCGACACATCTAAGATACCTGTGGTCGGAGTCGACGCGACAGACGGCGGATGCCAGTCGATCCGTGACGGCGGCATGCAGTTTACGGTATACCAGTCGGCTGTCGGACAGGGCAATGCCGCGATCGATGCTTCGATCGCTCTGGTAAAGCACGGCACGGCAGCGGGAGTCACCGGCGTGACCGAAGACGGCCTGTATGTATGGGTTCCGTATGTACCTGTAGACAGCAAGAATGTTAATTCGTTTAAATAACAGGCAAACTTAAAGCCGGGGACATGTTCCCCGGCTTTTTAAATGCTATGGTGACAGGCACCTTTTTTGCGGGACTACTGCTGATCCGCAAACAGTGTGGTCTTTAAGTCGTCCGGCCCTATGCCGGTATCCCATCCGTAATACATATGATCGAAATAACGGATGATAAGGTCCATGTCCTCTTCGATCACGGCGTGGCCCTCGAGATGGAAATGCACCGCCAGCCGGTCCGAAAGTCCTGCCCGGGTATAGGCGTCATCCGCCCTTTTGTAACATTCCCACATGGCCGGGGCATTTACCCAGTCCTCCTTCGTATAGGCAGCTATTACAAAATAATACCTGTCCGGATCCATGGCCATCAGCACTAGATTCTCCTGATCCATCGGTATATCGGACGGTTTTTTGTATTGCAGGAAATTATCGTTGAACCATCCGCGCTCGGCATCGGACTGCAGGCAGCTCAGGGGCTCGTTCTGGCCGTAGGTGTATGCCGCAGGGCCGCCCGCCTTTGAAAAATCGTAGGTCCTGCCCTCGGAGACAACACTGTACAGCGCCAGTCCGCCCGCACCGGAGCAGACGGGTATCGTCATGCGGAATCTTGTGTCAAACGCGCCGCAGACAGCCGCAGCCTTGCCCCATCGTGACACGCCGGTCACCATCGAAGCATCGGGATCGAGCCCGAACTCACGGCCCAGCCCGCCGTGCACGGCATCGAGGATCTTCGATGCGCCCCACGCCCATGCCATCAGGACACCGGTCTGGTCTTCATTTTTTTGCCCGTACGGATACAGATCGTAGAAGGCGCCGCGGTGAGCGGTGTTGTCTGAGGCGATCTTTGTGCTCTCCATGACGAGCAGCGCATAGCCGTGTTTTAACGCGAAGTCCGCTGGCATAATAGGGTGAAAGCATATGATAAACGGAGAGCCGTTGGGATACCGTTTCACATCCTCTGCCTCAGGCAGATAGGCGTGCACATCAAACGCGGTCTTTCGCGAACCTGATGCCGCGGTAATCTTTACGATGATCCCGCCTGTGACCGCAAAAGGATTAAACGGCTTATCCTCCGATGGTGCCGCAGCGGGCTCCTCGCCGAGGATCTCGTACGTGATGTCTTCGCCCTCGCGCCAGACGCCGTACACATTTTTCTGATAAAAATCGAAAGGTTTTAATCCGGACATAGCAGCCTCCTTGTTAGATCATTGTGGAAATATTATACTATAAGAGCGAGGGGTGATAGTAGCATAAATCTTGCATAGTAACACGAATATTGTTAACCTTATTGCAGAGAGTGTGAGCAGGAGGCGGCTATGAGTACATTGGAGATCAGAAAGGCGAGCATCACGGACTTGGGGACCGACGCTGTGGTCAACGCGGCGAATGAAGGCCTGTGGGCAGGCGCGGGCGTCTGCGGGGCGATCTTTGCTGCGGCGGGGCATGCGCAGCTCGAAGAGGCGTGCGGACGGATCGGGCACTGTGATACCGGGTCGGCGGTCATCACGCCCGGATTCAGGCTCGCAAAATATATCATCCACGCGGTGGGACCGAGATATAGCGACGGCCGTCATCGCGAGGCTGAGCTGTTGTACGGAGCGTATAAGAGATCGCTGGAGCTGGCGAGAGACCATGAGTGCCGCTCGATCGGATTTCCTCTGATCTCCGCGGGAATATTCGGATACCCGGTGGAAGGCGCCTGGCAGGAGGCGATCAAAGCGTGCACGGATTTTTTAAATGAGAACCCGGACTATGATATCAGGATCGTTTTCGCGATCCTCAGCGATGAGATAATCGAGTGCGGAAAATCGGTGATGGACGGGATGAGCGCACATGATGCCGGGACGGACGGTGCCGCGGTTAAGCGTTCGGACTGGAAGAATGTCGATATGCCCGACGCCCGGGACGCGTTTATCCTGAAGAGGGCATTTTCAAAGAAAGAGATGATGGCGCTCAGAAAAGGCCACATACCAGAAGCCATGGAGGACAAGTGGTTCTGGTATATGGAAGGCGATACGCTCTATATCCACAGGAGCTGGACCGGATTCTGCATATACATCGCAGAACTTTCCGACGGATATACTCACAAAGTGACTGTGAACCGCGATCCCGAACAGTATGCGAGTGAAGGCGCAGAAGCGGACTGCGAGCGCTTAAATAAGCTTCTCGACTACATGATCAAACAGCCTTTTGATTATTACACGGAGTGGATCGAGGAGACTGCGGACAGCATTAAAAAGGCGAAGAAGGGAGAATGACATGGCTACTGTCAACGTATATGAGCAGTATTTTGAAGCACAGGGAACTTTTAACGGAGTTAAACGCAAGGCCGCGCTGGTAATGCTGGTTTCGGATTCCGAAGCGGGGCAAATCAGGTATACCGCGGCAGTCAATTTCTTTCCGCACAGGGACGATGAAGACTACGCCGTTTCGTATGACGCGTACTTTGAAAAGGTTCTTTACGAGGGCAAGGGGCGCAGATCGAAGAAAAAAGAGCAGGCCTTTCTGGAATCTTTCCGTGAGACGATCGATGCCGTCGCGGCCGGGGCAGGAGGCAAAGTCAAATGGGACAAGCCCTTAAGAGACGCGCGGAGAGGATAGGAAATAATTAAGATGGCGGTTACCAAAACAGAAACATACGGAAAAAATATCATCCGTTGGAATTCCGGATCGTAAACTGATATCCGCCGCGGCAGTAAATATGCAGCGCGGCCCTTACGTGCAATGAACACGAAGGGCCGCGCTTATTCTGTCTACGGAAGGACCTTATGGGTTATTTTGCTGTAGCCTCGAGATGTACGGGGCCTCCGATCATATTGCCGTTCTTATCTACGGAACGGAATACGAACATGCTTACCGTATCCTTTGTGGGAGCATCGTAGGTAATGCTTACTTCGGTGCCCTTTTTGTTCCAGAAGTAGGTGAAGCCGGTATTGACTGCCAGAGCGAAGTCGTTCTTGCTCACGGACTGATTGAACTTGATCACGCAGCCGTTTTCGGTCGCTCTTACAACACGCATCTTTGCACTGTAAGCGCTCTCGGTCACTGCGGTGCGTTCGGGTCTGATGTCTTCCTTGGCTTTTAATTTGCCGTTCTCGTCGTAATCATATACCCAGTTTCCGAGGATCGGCCAGCGGTCCTCATCCTTAGGCAGACCCGCGGCGGGAGTGTTCTGGCGCAGCTCGGGCTCCCAAACGGGAGTCTGGGTGCTGAGTGTGTTGTAGGTGGTCTTGAAGCGCTGGCGGCCTGCGGAAGGCTCGTATTTCTCGAACTCAACATCCATGGCGATCACATAGCCCTGGAGTGCTTCGATCTTTGCGTTGCGCATGCTGTAAACGACCTTGTCGCCCATGGGAACGTTGTAGCCCATGGTGCCGTCGTACAGAGTGAGCGTAGCTCCGAAGGGCTGCAGATAGCCGCTCTGAGGCACAACGGTGCCGTCCTTGAGAGTGATCTTGTTGTCGTAATCGTAGATGTCGGTCGGCAGCTGCTCGCCGTTTAAATAGAGCAGAACCGGATCCGAAGGATCGTCGTAGTTGGCAAGCTTTGTGGTGAAGCAGATGCCTGAGCCTGCGTCGTGTCCAAGAGCGCTGTTGTCGGCGATGGAATGGCGGAGCGCATCCTTGATCGTCCAGCCGCAGATCTCGATGGTGCGGGAATCCTTGTTTCCCTCGGCGATAGCGCTGTAACGTCCGGCCATAGCCTGATCCGCAGTGATCGAGATCGAAGCGATGCCGTTCTTTGCCTCGGCGCTGAGTGTCTTTCCGGTCGGGATGGTCAGGGTTACTCTGTCCGCGTCCGTATGGAACTCAAAGGTCATCGGAACGCCTTCGGTAACATTGTTCTGATCGGTCCAGAGGATGTGCTTTCCGGGACGTGACCACTTGATCATTGCCGAAGAGAGGTAATAAGGATATCTGGTCATTTCGGCCGCGGAATCGAATACCTTGGTAGGAAGGATGGTTCCGTTTCCGTCGATGGCGTTGATGCCGTTGGCGGTGGTAAGCTCCTTGTGATACTTGCGGACGAACTTGTCAACGCCGTAATACAGATGAGCCATGACTGCCATTAACTCGGGCAGGTCGCGGTCCTGGTTGGCGTGAGCCTGGTCACGTGCTATTGCCATAACGTTGCCGCCCTGACCGATCAGCTCAAATGCTTCTTTTGCGGCAAGCATATTGAGAATGGTGTCGGGATGGTTGCTCCATCCGTCCTGGGCTTCGCCGGTCCAGGTGAGCAGATAGCGCTCTTCCTTTGCAGTGGCGAATGATGCAAGGATCGAATGCGAATCGAAAGGCATATTGTCCGCTACATCGGGCCTTACGGTAAGGATCTGCGCGCGATCGCTGAACCACTGGTCCTCGCCTGTGTTCTGAACCGCTCTCTGGATGGTCTCGTTGAGACCGTAAGCAAAATCGTGAACTTCAACCGCGCCGTTCTTGTTCTGAACGGGAGGCTCATAGCTGAACAGCTGGCCTTCGGTCATATAGCGGAAACCTGTTGTTCCTGCAGCGCCCGAATCATCCGGAGCCACGATGTCAAAACGTGTGCCGCCGTTGTCACCTGTATCGTACAGGGCTGCCATCAGGGCACGCTTACCGTTGTTGGAGCATCCTGTAACTGCGGATGAATAAACATCGATATCGGGGATCTGCACGTTCTTGTTCAGAGCCTGCTTTTCTTTGTCGGACAGCTTCATGTAGTTCTCGATGGCGTCCATCGCGCGGCTGGCTATCCAGCCCGAGTGCATCAGGTCGCCGCTGTCTGTCATGTAGTCATTCTCGGTGGTGTTGTCGTTGTGAACAACGATATCCTTCGGAGGGTAGAGCTTTTCATATACGCTGACCTGTCCGTTGTCAGGGTCTGCGGTGTCGTTTACCTGGATATAAGCGTATCCGTTGTTGTTCAGGGTAACGATCTGCTGCTCGGTAAGACCGCTGATCGCAACTACGAGAGGGTATCCTGCGCCGTTGCGGCTGGCCTTGGTATCACGCAGCTTGCCGTCGACTGTGGGTGCCTTTTCGGGGAAACGGACGTTGAACGAGAAGGTTACGCCGTCTTTTGCGGCCTCTGAAACGTAAGCCGCATTTTCGGGATTCGTATCCCTGATCAGCATCTCAACGGTAACCGTGGGAAGTGTGACCTTGGAAACCGCATCGGTATGCTGCGCCCAGGTATCGCCGTCTTTCCAGTCCGCAAGATCGCCGGCCATATCATAGCCGTCACCGTGATATACGAACCCGTCGGCGGGAGCAATATTGGAATAGAACATACCCATGCCCCAGCGGCTGAAATCCATGGGAGTATAGGTTACGGCGCCTTCGGGAAGATTGGGCAGCGCATTGTATCCGAACATGCTCGGTGCGCCGTTCATAACGCCTGCGGCCCACTGGTATTCGTAGTTTTCCTTAACTGCGGTTACTGTTGTGTCGCTCTTTAAAGGATCGAGACGGCTTCCGTAGAGATAGTACTGCGCCATGTCGCGAATTTCTGCGGCACGCGCGTCCCACTCATCTGCGGTGTCCACACGGCCGTTGCCGTTGGGATCCGCGGAAGCGTCAAAGAATTTGAACAGATCCGGAAGAGAAGGGTTCTCGGGCAGGATCTCGAGCTGGTCCGGATAAGGGAAATAACCGCGGGGAGCTTCCGCGTTGCTCACGGATGCCTTAACGACATTGCTGTAATTGCTCCATATGGTTTTCTTGCCGTCTTTTGAGAAGGCTTTGACCCTGATGGAAGACTCTCCCACACCGAGGCCCTTTATACGGTATGTTCTCTTGCTTGTTCCGTCCTGCTTCCAGGTGGAATTCTTAACATACTTCTTTGAGCCGGGCTCTTTGACATAGATCCTGTAGCCCTCGGCGTTCTTGGTCTTGCCGATCGTGATAATGGCGGTAGAACCGTCTTTTGATACTTTCACACTCAGTTTGGGTGTGCCCGGCTTTTCTGCGGCCGATACGCTGACCGGGGCACTGTCGGGCAGCATACCGATAAGCATGACTGCCGCCAGTATGACGGCCAGTGCTTTTGTTAGAAACTGTTTCTTCACTTTTTCGTAAACCTCCCTGCTTTTTATATATGGTTGATCATCCCGGAAAGCGGGATGTAAAACCCTGATGCTAATGGTAAAGCCTTGGAGATATCTATCGGTACTACATGTACTGATTATAGTCCCTGTGATATGGAGGCACATTTCAGATATGGTCTTTTGGTAATCAAATATTGCGATTTGTAAATGGAAATGTAAATTGGAATGTAAAATATATGCGAATATTAAGCAATATTATTCACGAAAACGATAAAGTTTGTGCAATTTAGACAGCGGAAAGGTTGAAAGTGCGAGGGTTTGACAGCAAAATGCGTATGCATAATATGACAAAATATGATAACCAGTATGTTATGAACTGCTCCAGAGTCAAAAATCAACGCTCTTGAGGCTGCGGGAGAGCAGGAAAAGAGCGCCGCACGGCAGTGCAGCGCCCGTAATGATCGGGTTATGAAGTTTTACAGCTCTGTGATGCGGTCGCGTATCTGCTGCATCCGTCTGTCCAGACGCGAGATCTCGGCGGCGCAGTCAGCCAGCTCTGCGGCCAGTTCCTCCGCTTCGGAGCCCGAAAACTCCTTTTCGGAGCGTTTATAATGCAGCGTGTGCTCGAGGCTCGCCCAGAAATCCATGGCGATCGTACGCAGCTGGACCTCAACCTTTACCGATTTCTTTTCATTCTGCAGGAAGATCGGTACCTCGACTATCAGGTGCAGGCTGCGATAACCGCTGGGCTTGGGATTCTTGATGTAGTCCTTGCGCTCGACGAGCGTTACGTCATCCTGCTGCAGCAGACAGTCCGCGAGCAGGTAAATATCATCTATGTACGAACATACCACGCGTACGCCGGCGATATCGTGGATGCCGCCCTCGATGTCCTCTACCGAGAGGCCGATCTTTTTGCGGCGGATCTTTCGCATGATGCTCTCGTATGATTTAACGCGGGATTTGATCGATTCTATGGGATTGCGGTCCAGATTGAGGGAAAACTGCTCGTTGAGTATCTTGAACTTGGTCTCGACCTGCATGATCGCGCACTGATAGAAAGTCATCATCTGCTCGATCGGGAGCATGTTGACTTTTACGAAATCGAGAAACTCGTCCGACATGAGATTATCCCGGATCATATCCTCCGAAAGACGGGGCATGATCGCGGGAAGACTGTTTTCTATCTTCTTAAGGCTAGCCTGTATTTCGTTGTCCAGTTCTTTTTCTGTCATTATTTTTCTACCACCCTTTCCGAATCTATTATACACGCTTTCACACGGAGGGTGATTAACAAAAGGTAAACAATCGGTTAAGATCGTATTAATCATGTGTTGCGGCAACCCTTTAAGGTTCTTTTTGCCGAAGGCTCGCTCTTCTTAAATATAGTAAATCTTCCGAATATCCACGCTCCGATGGTGAACGTGATCGCCGGGATGTTCAGGCCGGCTATCACCAGCAGTGTGATGATGAAGGGCAGCGCAACAAGGAATGTTACAACCTGAGCCACGCCCCAGGATTCTTTCATCGCATATTCAAACAGATCTATAAATGCTCCAAGCCCTATGAAGATTGTGATTATTGTCATCGTCATGTCCTGACCCTCCGTTTCTTTGAGTCTTTATTTCCGTGTTTTGTCTTGATCACAGTTTACGGCGCAAAGATTAATCTGTCTTTGAAGGAAGGTTAAAACCACATTAAAAAAGGATGGAGCTTATTTGCCCCATCCTCTGCGTACGGTGTCCATCAGTTCCATCATTTTTACAGATTCATCAAGCGGCATCGAACGGCTCTCGGTGAGGCCCTGCTCGATGCAGCCGATGCTCTCGAGGAACTCGTATTCGTAGCCGCTGATCTGCTTCGGGATCTCTATGTGTCTGATCAGGCGGTCGGAAGTATCGTAGATATTGATGTCTGACGGATTGTTGATGTTTTCCACGACCATGTATCCCTTGTCGCCGTGGAATATGCCTTTGCGGTCGGAACGCGGGTAAATGCTGTGCGTGAGCACGGCCATGCGTCCGTCACGGTAGAAAACGGTGATCGATTCATCGCTGTCCACGCCGGTGTCGGCAAATCTTACCGAGGATTCGATGCGCTCGATGTCCTCACCGAAATGCATCAGCATGAAATTGATGCCGTATACGCCGATGTCTAGCAGCGCGCCGCCTGCGAGCTCGGGCCTGATGATGCGCTCAACGTGCGAGATCGGATATGACAGATTGGCGGTCAGGGTATAGACCCTGCCTATTATCCCGCTCGCGAGGGCATCGTTTATCAGAGTGCGTGAAGGCATGTAGCGGGGCCAGATGGCCTCGGCAATATAGACTTTTTTCTCACGGGCGAGGCGTGCGATCTCGCGTGCCTGCTCAGCTGTCTCACAGAAGGCCTTTTCACAGAGCGCGGGTTTGCCGTGTTCTATGCACAGCTTCATATGCTCAAAGTGATGCGAATGGGGCGTCGCGATGTATACCAGCTCCACTGCGGGGTCTGAGAGCATTTCCTCATAACTGCCGTAAGCGCGCACGTAGCCGTGCTCTGCGGCGAATCTTTCCGCCCTGGCCCGGTCGCGTGAGGCCACCGCATAGCAGTTGATCTCTTTCATTTGTTCGAGTGTACGTGATACGGTGCCTGCGATCCCGCCTGCACCCAAGATTGCGATATTCATGCCGTGCCTCCTCTTATCTGTACTTAGATGTTTCCCGGTGCTTGACTGCTTGCCGGGGTATAAGCTTTGCGAATATTTTAGCATGACGAAGGGAGAGCGCTCAATGTATTATCCTGTGGTTTTCACTCCGTTTTGCAAATTATTACCTAATTCAGTGCGAGTTAGACGGGGCTAATTCGGCAAAATTGCCAATTGTCTTCTTAATCGATTAAGCCTATAATAATGACAAACCCATGGGGGAGTAGCAAGCTCTAACTCAAAGAGCAGCAAGTCAACATCCTGGCGGTTTTCGCCTGGCTTGCTTTAATTTGCGAGACTCATGTATGCTTTGCCATACATGGATATTGTCTCTTCCGAAATACAGATGATACGGACCGGATATGGCACAGCATATCCGGTCTTTTAACGTATATAGGAAGGAGTCAGGAAAATGAGTTTTGTGGAGATCAAAAACGTAAAAAAACACTACGGTGAAGGAGAGGCGCGGACGGCGGTGCTGACCGGCGTGAACCTGTCGATCGAAAAAGGAGAGCTGTGTGTGCTGCTCGGGCCGTCGGGCAGCGGAAAATCAACGCTTCTCAATATTATCGGAGGCATCGATGACGCCGACGAAGGTTATGTGATGATCGACAACGAAAAAACCGCCGACATGAACGAAAAGCGGCTCACACAGTACCGGCGGAATCATCTCGGCTATGTATTCCAGCTGTACAATCTTATTCCCAATCTTACCGTGCGCGAGAACATAGAGGTCGGCGCATATCTGAGCAAAAAACCGCTGCAGGTTGACGAACTGTTAAAGACACTCGGCCTGTACGAACACCGGAACAAACTTCCCAACCAGCTCTCGGGCGGACAGCAGCAGCGTACCGCGATCGGACGCGCTGTCATCAAAAATCCCGATATACTTCTCTGCGACGAGCCCACGGGCGCGCTCGATTACAACACTTCCAAGGAAATCCTCACATTGCTCGAACGCATCAACAGCGAGTACGGCAATACGATCATCATGGTAACCCACAACGATGCCTTAAAGTATATGGCGGACAGGGTCGTAAAACTCCGTGACGGGCGCGTGCACAGCAACTATCTGAATGAGAAGCGCATGCCCGTTTCCGAGATCGAGTGGTAAGGAGGCTTACGATGAAGAATCCCATGAATAAGAGGTTTTTCCGTGAGCTTAAGTCCGATTTCGGAAAATACCTGGTAATCTTTCTTTTCATAGTAATGGTCGTTTCGGTGGTTTCGGGCTTTCTCTCAGCCAATGCCGATGTGGCCGATTCATATTACGGGAACCTGAAAAACAACCGTGTGGAGGACGGACATCTGTCGTTCAACATCAGGCCCGACAGGGAACTGCTGGACGCTGTGGCCGAAAAAGCGGATATCACTTTGTTTGCCGCAGACTATTTCGAAGAGATAAACAACGGCAGAACGCTCAGGGTCTATACGGTCTCGGACAGCGTGAACATGCCTGAGGTCTTTGAGGGAAAACTGCCCGAAAAAAATGATGAGATAGCACTGGACAATCTCCAGCCCGAGGCGCATGACCTGAAGATAGGCGACCGCATCCCCGTCGACGGACATGAGCTTACGATCACGGGTTTTGTGGCGCTGCCGAACTACAGCGCGCTGTTTAAGGACAACGCGGACCTGATGTTTGATAAGGACAGCTTCGGGATCGGCCTGATGACGGAGGAGGGCTTTGAAGCTTTTTCGTCCGATCATGTGACCGTAAACTACGCATGGAGATATAAAACCGAGGCCGTAACGGACAAGGAAAAGCGTGAAGCGTCGGAAAAGGTGCTGGAAGCGCTGCGAGACGAACTGACAGCCGCGAACACTGAGATCTACATGCGGGCAATGGCCGGCGAACAGGGCCTTACAATGCTCGAAGTCACGGATTTCCTGGCGGCGTACGAGAACAAAGCGATCAATTTCGCGGGAGAGGACATGAACGGCGACAGCGCCTCGATATCCATGTTCCTGTATATCGTCGTGGCGGTGCTCGCGTTTATCGTGGCGGTTACGACGATCAATACGCTGACCAGAGAGGCGTCTGTCATCGGAACACTGCGCGCGTCGGGCTATACCCGCGGCGAGATGGTCAGACATTATGCGGTCTTGCCCCTCTGCTCATTCCTCATCGGCATGATCGTCGGAAATATCATAGGTTATACATGGATGAGAGACTTCATGATGAGCATATACCGCTCAATGTACTCCCTCGGCAATGTGCATGTTTCGTGGAACAGGGAAGCGTTCCTTAAGACCACTCTGATCCCGACGGTGATCATGATCGTCATCAATTTCGCGATCCTCATCCGGAAGCTGAGGATCAGACCGCTGTCATTCCTCCGCCGCGAGATATCCGGCAGCAAAAAGAAGCGCGCGATGCGCCTTTCAACAAAGATCCCGTTTACCTGGAGATTCCGTATCCGCATCATTTTCCAGAACATGTCGAATTATGTGACCATGATGGTCGGAGTCGTACTCGCGGGAGCGATAATCATATTCGGACTGATGTTCCAGCCGCTGCTGGGTGAAGTTTCCAGACGCATCGTGGATACCTCGATCAGCCGCTACCAGTATCTCATGAAGACTCCCGAGGAGGCTTCTGAAGCCGGCGCCGAGCGCTTTGCGATCTCTTCGCTCGAGACGTCGCGCAAGGATTATAAGACCGACGGGATATCCGTATACGGTATCGTGGAAGGCAGCAGATACATCAAAAAAGATATCCCTGAGGGCAAGGCTCTGGTCTCGAATGGATTCATGGACAAATACGGCCTGAAGGAAGGCGATACTGTCAGCCTCTACGACAAATACTCCGACAAGTATTACGATTTTACGGTGGCGGGGGATTATCCCTACGAGGCTTCGCTCGCGGTATTTGTAAGGATCGGTGAGTTTAATACGACATTTGGGAAAACACCCGATTATTACAGCGGATATTTTTCGGATGAAAAGCTGGAGAGTCTGACGACGTCAAATGTTTATATGGTCGTTGACAGCGAGAGCATGAGCGGTTTTGCGGACCAGCTCTGGAAATCGTTCGCGTCTTTCATGGGACCGGTACGGTGGTTCGGTGTGATCATGTTCGTGCTGATGGTATATCTGCTCGCAAAACAGGTTATTGAGCGCAACGCTGTCAGCATTTCGATGACAAAGATACTCGGCTTTACGCCGGGCGAGATCGGAGGCCTGTACATCGTTTCGACCTCGATAGTGGTCATCGGCAGCCTGCTGCTTGCGATACCTCTCGTCGACCGGCTGATGAGGCTGATATTCAGGACATATCTGTATAAGCGCATGAGCGGATATCTGCCTTACTGCATCAGCAACGACTGCTACATCAATATGGTTCTGCTCGGCATCGGAAGCTATATCGCGGTCGCTGCGCTGCAGCTGTTAAAGATACGCAGGATCGAAAAGAGTGAAGCGCTCAAGACTATAGAATAAAATATAAGTATGAGATATAATGTAAGCAACATTGATCATTTTCGGAAAGAAAGAGAAGATATGCTGCTTACATTATTTTTAACCTTTGCCAAGATAGGCCTGTTCACTTTCGGCGGAGGATATGCGATGATCTCGATCATTGAGAGCATCTGTGTCGAACAGAAAAAATGGATAACGCACGATGAGATGATGAGGGTCACGGTGATCGCCGAGTCCACACCGGGGCCGATCGCGATAAATTGCGCGACATTTGTCGGCTATAAGCAAAAGGGTATGGCAGGCGCCATAGCCGCGACGGTCGGCATGGTGCTGCCGTCATTTGTCATTATCTATCTGATCTCGGTTTTTCTCGATGATTTCCTGGAGATCACGTGGATCGCGGGAGCGTTCAGGGGCATCCGCATCGCGGTCGGCATACTGATCATTGATGTTGCGGTCAAGATGATAAAACAGATGAAAAAGAAACTGATCCCCTGCATCATCATGGGCGGATCGTTCCTTGCGATGCTGCTGATCAATATTTTCTCGTGGAAATTCTCTTCGATAGGGATCATGCTGGTCGCCGCGGTCGTGAGCCTCGTAATATTCGTGATACAGGGCGCGCCGTCTGGAGAGGATGGTGAGCGGAAATGATATATATTGAACTGCTTATCGGATTTCTCGTTGTGGGGCTGTTTTCGTTCGGAGGCGCGTACGGCGCCATCCCGCTGATCAGGGATGTGGTGCTCTACTACGGATGGCTCGACGAAGAAGTGATAATGGATATGATCGCGGTCAGCGAATCGACTCCGGGCCCTATCACGGTCAATCTCGCGACCTATGTCGGCAGCACGAAGGGCGGCGTTTTGGGCGGAGTCATCGCCACGCTTGCGGTGGTCCTGCCTGCGTTTTTCCTGATCCTGCTGATAATGATCGTCTTAAAAAAACTGCTGGAGAATAAATATGTCCGTGCCGTACTGGGCGGACTGATGCCCTGCATCATCGGCATCATCGGCGCGACAGGTGTCTATATGGTGCTGATCAGCAGCATATATCCGCTGTTTGACGCGGAGCGCGACATTGCGGCGCCGATCCTTGCGGCAGTGCTGGCGCTGATCTATTTCGGCTCGCGAAAAGTTCTCAAACACAAGGTCTCCCCGATAATGCTGATAGCGATCGCCGCATGCCTTGGCGTGGCAGTCTACGGGATATAAGACATGGGGATGGTTCTTCTGTCTGCGAACTAAAGCAGACAGAAGAACCGTCCCCATGTCTTCATGTCTTATTTTATGCGTGTTTGCGTCTGCCGGCAGAAAAACCGTGCCGGTTTTTGAATGCTGCGGCAAATACCGCAAATGTTTCGGAGAATCTCTGGTGGCTGACGCGTGTCGCGTCGAAAGAGAGCGAACGGAAGGACAGCTGCATGATGGGTCCCTGCAGGAACGCGCAGAGAAGAGTGCCTAAACCTACAGGTCCGCCGAGGAGATAACCGATCAGCGTCGCGGTGCTCAACAGACCGATGCTCACGGCACCGATGGGTATACGCGTAAGCCTCTTTTTCAGGCCGACGAGCAGTGTGTCTCTCGGGCCGCAGCCGAGCGCCGCGCGCATATAGAACAGCTGTGTATAGCCTATCACAATGAGTCCGAGGAGCAGAAGGCCGATACTGCCCGGAACGGTTTCGGGGGCCGGTACCGGGTTTATGTAATTGAAGAAATCGACCGATTTTCCGACCACGATCGCGTCTATGATCATCGCGAGCCCGATCGGCTCCTTCATCAGGATGTCTATTATCAGTATGGTGACCGAAACGGATATCGAGGCCGTGCCGTAGAGTATGCCGAAGGTCTTTGACAGACCCAGACTCAGTACGTCCCACGGCGCCGCGCCGATGCCGGCCTTCATTGTAAGGTAGATACCGAAACCGTTAAAAAACAGTGATACCGTCGCGATAACAAAGTTGAGCAGTATGCTGCGAACGGTCTTATTTTCAGATATATTAAGCTTTTTCATAAATGATCCTGTCTGTTGTAATGTAAACATGCGAGACCATGCTACTCGCATAGACCGGGAAAGTCAAATAAAATTTCTATAACCTGTTATCGGATTGATTCACATAAACCGGGAAGGATGACGCAAGACTTCACGGCTATTGAATTATTTTTTATTATCTGCTACATTAAGGGTGGGTGCTTTAGGATTATTCTCGATTAAGAGGTGAACCTATCATGGATAATAATGCTGCTTCAGATACGGTCAATGCACGCGACAGGAAATACCTGATGTTCCGGATCGCTTTTTTTGTAGGCGCGGTTGCCGTTAACTATATTCTCCCGAGGGCTGCGGGCGCTCTTAAACTCCCGCTGTATCTCGATAATGTGGGAACGCTTGTGGCGGCTGTTCTCGGAGGATATCTGCCCGGTATCGCGGTGGGATATCTCAACAATATCATCAATATGCAGGGCAACCCCGGCAACGCGTATTATGTAGTACTGTCTACCATGATCGCTGCCGCAGGTACTTATCTCGGCAAAAAAGGCTGGTTTGACAGGCTGGGCAAAGCCTTGCTCACCATCCCACTGTTTGCCTTTATCGGAGGCGTATTGGGCTCGATCCTCACCTACCTGCTCTACGGTTACGGTATGGGAGAGGGCATCAGCGCTCCTTTTGCGAGAGCACTTCTTGAGAGCGGGAAGCTTAATGTATTCTGGGCCCAGATGACGTCGGACATTGTCATTGACCTGGTAGATAAGGCTATCACCGTTATTCTCGTATTCATCATACTCAAACTCATCCCCGACAGGCTCAAGCCCGGACTCTGGATGACCGGATGGCGCCAGGCTCCGCTTTCGGAAGAAGAGCTGCGTTACGCGAAAAAGAACGGCACCAGATCGTTCTCGCTGCGCGGCAAGATCATTGCGATCATTTCCGCGATCATGGTCTGCGTTGCGGTCGTAACGACGATCATCAGCTATATCCTCTACCGCAATTTCGCGATGGACCAGTATACCTACAGCTGCGAGAGCGCCGCGTCCATGACGGCAAAGGTGCTCGATGCCGAGAGGATCGACGAGTATATAGAGCTGGGCGAGGCAGGCCCCGATTATGCCCGCGTCGAGGGAATGCTCGAGCATATCAGATCCGGCAATCCCGATATTGAATTCATCTATGTTTACCGCTTTATGCCGGTCGGAGTGACTGTCGTATTCGATCTGGATACTCCGGAGGTCAAAGGCAAGAACCCCGGAGACGTTATCGAACTTGAGACATACCTGCAGCCTTATAAGGACCAGCTGCTCGCCGGTGAGAGGATCGAGCCGATGGTCGACGATACGGTCTACGGCAGACTGCTGACCGTACTCGAGCCCATTTTCAACTCAAAGGGAGAGTGCGTATGCTATGCCGCGGCCGATATCAGGGTCGAGGAGATCAGGAATTCAATACTGAATTACATGACCAAGGTATTCTCACTGTTCATGGGATTCTATATATTCGTGCTGGCGCTGTGCATCTGGCTGGTCGATTACCATCTGATCTACCCTATCGCCGCGATGACGGTTTCGGCGAGAAAGTTCGCGTACGACAGCGAGGAAGCGCGTGAGATAAGCGTTGACAGGCTGCAGCATCTGGATATAGCGACAGGTGACGAGATAGAGAATCTGTACGAGTCATTGTCAAAGACTATTGCCGAGACCGTAGGCTATCTCGAGGACGTGGAGGCCAAGGGCGAGGAGATCCGCCATATACAGAACGGCCTGATCTACGTGCTCGCCGATATGGTCGAGAGCCGCGACAAGAACACGGGCGACCACGTGCGCAAGACAGCCGCGTATGTGCGCCTGATCATGAATAAGATGAGAGAAAAGGGTATGTATCCGGATATCCTGACCGATGAGTATGTGGAGGACGTCATCAATTCCGCTCCTCTGCACGATGTCGGAAAGATCATGGTCTCCGATGTCATACTGAATAAGCCGGGCAGGCTCACGGACGAAGAATTCGCGATAATGAAGAGCCATACGACAGCCGGAAACAAGATCATCGCGAGCGCGATGAACCTGGTTTCGGACACGGGATATCTGAAGGAAGCAAAGAATCTGGCGACCTATCATCACGAGAGATGGGACGGGACCGGATATCCGAGCGGAAAGAAGGGTGAGGAGATACCTCTCTCGGCGAGAGTCATGGCGGTTGCCGATGTTTTCGACGCGCTGGTTTCGAAGCGTAGCTACAAGGAGCCTTTCACCTTTGAAAAGGCTATGTCGATAATCACCGAGGGCGCCGGCACCCAGTTCGACCCGGCGATCGCGGCACTGTTTGAGGCAGCCTCGGATGAGGTCAGGGCGATAACGATCACGCATGAATCGCTGCTCGGACCGAAGGGGCTACGAGAAGAGTGACGTAACTATTCACAGCTGCCCCAAAACACTCATAATCCTTCCGCCTTTGGCGGAAGCCGCTGCTTCGCAGCTTGCGATTACTCGTGTGTTTTGGCCAGCTTCCACAGCGTAATCTGTACAAGGACGAATCTGCAAGCAAGCTTGCGATTTGTCCTTTTTCAGATTAACTGTGAATAGTTACTATTTCGGCAAAAAAATAAAGCCCCGGGCGGCTTTTAGAGAGCGAAAGTACCCCCACGAAGGATACTTCGGGCAAAAAACAGAATATTGAGTTTTTTCAGATCATGCAGATCTTCGATATCTTCGCAGACCCCTGTTTCTCTTGTTTGCGATCAGATCGAAGATCTTTCGTTTGTACGTCTCGTTTTCACTTATCCTCGTCAGCGAAGTCAGCAAATAGAGAGACAGATTGTAAGGCATACTGTTATGTATGGCCAGGTCTACAAGATATTTGGCTGTCTTAAAGGTTTTGATGTGCGTGTGCCCTTCGGCGAAGGGCTTCCTTTTGTTGATGACGATGAAGCCTCGGTTCATCTTGATGATGATATATTCGTTTCTGGAATACACCTGATTTCCCAAGAGCGTGTCCTCCGTTCGGGGAAAAATTTAAAGAGAATTTAACTCTTATAAGAATATTATGAGTAATTTACCTTCACTTGTCTATACTTTTTTTGAAATTTTTTAAAAAATAATATTTTTTCTGTCAAAAAATAAAATTGATATATGTTGCAAGAAAATACAAATAAAAACCAATATTAGTCCTATCTTTTCCTGCTAGTGTGTGATAATATAAAATCAAGCACTATACTCTGCTGTTTTCACAAAAGGAGTAAACATGATAACAATCCCGCAGGAAATCAGAAAAATATACGAGAGCTCGGCAGTTCCACTGCTCATGATCACCATGGACGATAACGGGGCACTCATGCCTGTTCTTATGTCCGACGGTCTTCTGGCATTTCACGGTCTGGACCGCGAGAAGGCCAGACAGTATTTCGGATCCCGGTCGGCCGGGGGATTCTTCGAAAAAATCCATCCCGACGATATCTCAAAGATCAAGGTCGTCGAAGGGGAATTCCTGAAAAAGCATGGTCAGTATGATGTCATGTTCAGGAGCAGAAAGGGCATTGAATCCGATTACCGCATGATCCATGCGGTAGGATACTGGCAGCAGCTTCCGGACGGCAATGAAGTGGCGGTGGTGGCTTATGCCGACATGTCATGTCATGAGGAATATGTCTCTGACCTCGTTACCAGATACAATCTTTTCCTCCGCGACGAATTCTATACCGATCTGCTGACGGGACTGCCCAATCTGAACTATCTGAACAAATGCTCGGAGGACAGGGTACGCGAGATAAGGATCGGCGGAACGGAGCCTGTCGTAATGTACTTCGATGTCGACTCGATGCAGTTCTATAATAACCAGTACGGCTTTAAGCGCGGTGACCAGCTGCTCCTGCTGGTCGCGAGGGTACTTTCCGATGAGTTCGGACATGGACTGGTGGTGCGCGCGGCAGACGATCACTTTGTAGTTATCGATAAGTTTACGGACAGGGACGAACTCGGAACAAAGCTTAACCGGATCAACGACCGGATCAAGGCCGATGCGTTCGGCATCACGACGGGTATCCATGCGGGCATCTGCGTCGGAGACGGTTTTACGAGCACCGCTGCGGCCGTCGATCACGCAATCCGTGCCAATAAGCTGATCAGCGACGATCTGAACACCGTATACAAATTTTACGTGGAAGACGACGATACACGCTTCCGCCATGACAGATATGTGGTCGAAAACTTCTATAAGGCCATGAACAACGGCTGGATAAAGGTTTATTACCAGTGCTTCCTGAGGCTGGAAACGGGCAACGGCATGGGCTTTGAGGCGCTGGCGAGATGGAAGGATCCCGTTAAGGGCATGATACCTCCCGATGAATTCATCCCGGCACTTGAAAAATACCATCTGATGCACGAACTCGATCTCTACATGTTCGAGCAGGTATGCAGGGAGCTGGAGCTGCGTCATCGTGCGGGACTTCCGATGCTTCCGGTATCGGTCAATTTTTCGAGGCAGGACTTCGACTATATCGAGGTTGCGGCCGAGCTCGAACGCATCATTAAAAAGTATCATATCGAGGATTACGGCATCGACAAGAGCTATTTCATGATCGAGATCACCGAGCAGGGACTCGTGAGCGCCACGGACAGGTTCCACGAGCAGCTCGCCGCGATCAAAAAGAGCGGATTTCAGCTTTGGGTGGACGATTTCGGCAGCGGATACTCTTCGCTTAACGTATTCAGCAGCTTTGACATCGATCTGATCAAGTTTGACATGGACCTGCTGAGGAATCTTGACGCGCATAACGGAGCGAACAGGATCATATTAAAGGCAATGGTCGCAGCGGCAAAGAAGCTCGGCATACATACGCTTTGCGAAGGCATGGAGACGGAGGAGCAGAAACAGTTCCTGATAGATATAGGATGTGAGCTCGCGCAGGGATACATGTACCACAAGCCCGAGGGCCTCGATACGATATTCGAGCGGCTTAACATAGGCATACCGATCCCCAACTGGGAGAGCAACTCCGAGAGGAAAGAACTGGAGAAGCGCTGGGCCGAGAGCGGTTTGTCAGATGCATTTGAACTGTAAGTATTTGGGAGAGCGGAGAAAACCTTCGCTCTCTTTGCTTTTTGTGTTGTATTTTGGCGAATCTGTGGGTTACAATGGGATAAGAGCGGTATCACGCTCTGCATTTACGGGGGAAACGGGGATTACAAAATGTTGAAAAGACTTATTGCGGGAGCAGTATGTATTCTGCTCGTGGCCATGTCGGTGAGCTGTTCGAAGACCGTCGATGAGCCGACCGAACCGAAGGTTTTGCTTGGGTTCAGCCAGCTCGGTTCGGAGAGCGCGTGGCGCATAGGAAATACCAAAGACATAGAGGAACAGGCGGATCGCTACGGGGTCAGCCTGATGCTCGAGAACGCAAACCAGAAGCAGGAGAACCAGATCGACGCGATCAGGCGGTTTATCGCCTATAAGGTGGATGTTATCGCATTTTCGCCCATCGTCGAGGAGGGCTGGGACAACGTGCTCCTTGAGGCCAAAGACGCGGGCATACCTGTGATACTTGTCGACCGCGACATAAGCACTGAGAAGGTGGATCTGACGACCTGCCTTATAGGTGCGGATTTCTACCGTGAGGGTGTAATGGCGGCCGAGTACCTTATCCGCAAGGCCGACGCGCTCGGACTCGAGCAGGTAAATATCGTGGAGATCACGGGCACTGAGAATTCCACGCCGATGAGGCAGCGTCAGGCCGGTTTTTACGATACTATCGCGGCCGACGGCAGGATGAACATACTCGAGAGCATCGACGGGGATTTCTTAAAGAGCCGCGGAGCGGAGTGCATGAGGTATCTGCTCAGGACCTATTCCGACACGATAGACGTGGTTTTCAGCCACAATGACGAGATGACGCTCGGCGCGCTGCCCGAGATCGAGAAGGCGGGCTATGTGCCGGGAAAGGACATGATCATCATATCGATAGACGGCGGGCAGGAGGCCATCGATGTGCTCAAAGAGGGCAGGATCAACTGCGTGGTGGAGTGTACGCCCAAGCTCGGAAAGGCGCTTATGGAGACGGTTTTCATGCTGAAAGCCGGGGAAAAGGTGGATGCGGTGATCCACCCCGAGGAGCAGGTGTTCAGCGACGAGCAGGATCTGACGACGCTCGCGCCCAGAGGGTATTGAGCCTATGAGTTTGGAGATGACGGGAAAGATCAAAAAAGAAAAGAGCATACTCGGGCGGATCAACGACCTGAGCCACAAGCTGGTGCTGATGCTGGTATTTCCGATCATCATCAGTCTGGTCCTTATGCTTTTTTATGCCTGGAAATATCACAGCGCCATCGCGCGAACCGAGACGATCGCGGACCTGAAGACCGCCGTTATCGAGGATATCCCCGGTGCGGCCTGGAACATAGTCAGCGGACGCGAGTCATTTCCGGAAAGCGGTATATATAACAAGATCCATGACGTGGATCTGACGATCGAGACGATCACCGAACAGACCGGATCGGAAAACAGACTGTCGCTTATCATCGCGAGCCGCACGATGCAGACGCTCGAGAACTATGTCGACCGTATACGGGACAACATAGACCGTGAGGTCCCCGTTGTGCGCAACGAGGAGGTCCTCGGCGAGATAAGAGGCGTGGCATCTCTCGTTGACAGCATGCTGAACGATTATATCGCGCAGGAGATACATTCGACCGCGCAGATGAGTCTGAGCCTGAGGCTGGTCATCATACTTACCGCTGCGGCGGAGGTGATAATCGTTTTCATCGCGCTGCTCTTCAGAAACCGCACGGTTAAGGCTACGGCGGATTCCGTGCGCCAGCCGATCGAGAGGCTGGAGGAGGTTGCGGCGCAGCTGGCGAAGGGAACACTCGACGCGAGGCTTCCGGACACCGATGTTTCGGAGCTGAGGAACCTGACCATGCAGGTCAATACGATGGCAGACCATCTGGAAAATATGATGGAGCAGAGCCTGCGCGACGGCAGAAACCTGCGAAAGGCGGAGCTGAGGACACTGCAGGCGCAGATCAACCCTCATTTCCTGTACAATACGCTCGACGCGATCGTCTGGAAGGCCGAAGCCGGCGAAAAGGACGAGGTAATCCACCTGACCAGCGCGCTCTCCGATTTCTTCAGGATAAGCCTTTCGTCGGGCGCAGACTGGATACCGATCAGCCAGGAAAAGAAGCATATCGAAGGCTATCTTAAGATCCAGCAGACCAGATACCGCGATATCATGCATTACGAGATCGACATACCCGATGAGATAGGCGATTATTATATACTTAAGCTCCTGCTGCAGCCGCTCGTGGAGAACGCGCTCTACCACGGCATCAAGATCAAGAGGGGCGGCGGAACGATCAGCGTTTCGGGAAGGCTGGAGGACGGATTCCTCATTTTCAGCGTCCGCGATACGGGCTCGGGCATGACCGCGGAGCAGCTTAAGGCGCTCAGCGAGAGGATGAAGCAGGGCCGGCCCACGGTCAGCGAGGGTTCGGGCGGTTTCGGACTGGTCAATGTCAATTTAAGGATACGTCTTTATTATAATCAGGCTGACGGCCTGAAGATCGAAAGCGGCGCCGACGGTACAGAGGTAAGCTTTAAGGTGCCGTGCCGTACGA